>Ga0196981_1000103_pt1 | contig 88166 bp, 69 predicted proteins | sample S3_2013CmetaG_FD_155462 | JGI IMG/M metagenome (GOLD analysis project Ga0196981, IMG submission 155462) | Soil microbial communities from Anza Borrego desert, Southern California, United States - S3_20-13C | ecosystem: Environmental > Terrestrial > Soil > Desert | place: USA: California...
TCATGCCAGCATCTCTGCTGACTATGCAAGACTCGTTTCTGGTGGTTGACCATTCCTTGCCAGACAGGATTTGTTTACCTGCAGGGAAATGTTGAGATGTTTCTTTCCTTGTTCTTATTTAAAAAAACGCTTGAGAAAATCCCCATCTCACGGGCTTATCACAGCGCGACGTAAATCGTAAATCAGAATTCAGAATTCAGAATTCCTTGCCGCCTGGGGGTCACGAATAGCTAGTGAAAAAACAAATACCCCGCGAATATTCCACCGAGAACTCCAAAAAGATCCGCGATCAGTCCGCCGGTAACAGCGTAACGGGTTTTCCGGATGTTCACGGATCCGAAATACAATGCGAGAACGTACAACGTTGTCTCGGCGCATCCTCTGAATATACTCGCCATATTTCCCACGAACGAATCTGGACCATATACTTTGGACACCTCGATCATCATCGAGCGCGCGCCCTGCCCGCTTAATGGTTTTAGCAATGCCACTGGTAATGCCGGAACGAAATCTGTATTTACACCCGTTGCGGCAAGTACCCAGGCAATTCCATCGGTCATGTAGGTGAGCGCGCCGGAAGTTCTAAACACGCCAATGGCAACCAGTATGCCGACGAGAAACGGAATGATCTTGATCGAGGTGCTGAATCCATCTTTGGCACCTTCCACAAAGGCCTCAAAGATCGGCACCTTTTTTCGCAGGCCGAGTGATATAAATCCAACAAGGATGCTAAGGATGATCACGCCTGTGAGAAGGGACGACTGTTGCTGGACAAGTTCGGGCGGCAAGCCGGCGAAATAATACACCATCCCTGCAATCAACGCCATTGCGCCAAGAATGTAGCCAAGAAGGACGGGATCGAGGAGATTAATCTTCTGCCGGATGCAAACATACAGTAGCCCAAAGAAAGTGGAAAAAAATGTCGCGATGATCGTCGGGATAAAAATGCTCGTTGGATTTACGGACTGCAGCACGGCGCGGTCCGCAAGGATGGAAATCGGGATTATCGTGAGCCCCGAAGCGTTCAGCACCAGGAACATGATCTGGGCGTTGGAAGCCGTTTCCTTATCCGGATTGATTTCCTGAAGTTCATTCATCGCTTTCAGCCCCAGGGGAGTCGCAGCATTGTCCAGGCCAAGAATATTTGCACTGAAGTTCACGATAATCGAACCTGTCGCGGGATGATTTTTGGGGATCTCCGGGAAGAGACGTTTGAAGAAAGGCCCCACTACGCGGGAAAGTATGGGGACCATCCCACCGCGCTCACCGATCCTCATAAACCCCAACCACAATGACATCACACCAACGAGACCGATCGAAATTTCAAACCCGGTTTTCGCCATATCAAAAGTAGACTGAAGCATGGCGGGGAATATCTCGTAATCGCCGTATACCAGCAGCTTAAAAAGCGCAACGAGAAAGGCGATGAGAAAGAATGATACCCAGATGTAGTTTAATACCATGAATGAGTTTTTCGCTGCAAAGCCTTAAAGAAAAGAAATATTATGCCTGAATTCAAACGCACACTGTCATCATGAATTCAACAGGTTCAATATATGGCATGCGGCAAGGCCGGCAGTTTCGGTGCGCAACCGGCTTGTTCCCAACGATACTTTTTTGAATCCCGCTGCGATGGCGTGGCTAATCTCCTCCTTTGTGAAATCACCTTCAGGTCCAATCAAAACAATGTACTCCTGCGATTTACCAGCCACATCTTTCAAGTGGGCGGGGTTGGCAGCGTCGACGCTGGCAATGAACTTCTCACTTTCATTTGAGCCGGCTATCACCTTGCTGAATTGCTTTAACGGTTCAATCTCCGGCAGCCACGCCTTTAATGATTGTTTCATCGCGCTGACGGCAATCTTGATAAGCCGCTCGGTTTTTAACTTAAAACGTTCGCTGTTGTGGGATTCGAAAAGACTGATCCTGTCGATCCCGAGTTCCACGGCCTTTTCCACAAACCATTCTATCCTGTCGGGACTTTTCGTCGGTGAAATGGCGATGTGTATGGAATATGTTTTTTTTGGCTCCTCAAACCGGTTCACGATGGAAAAAGTGCATGCCTGGGCATCAGGAGTGTCAACGACACATTCGTAAAACACCCCTTGCCCATCCGTGATACGGATTTCGTCTCCGGTTTTTTTTCTTAGAACTTTAACACAATGGCGTGATTCTTCCTGATCCAGAACAAGGAACCCTTCCGGAATGCGCGGTTGATAAAATAGATTCACATGTCAGGCGTATGGCTGATGAAGCTTTTCGACCAGTGCAATGTACTCGGTCATTGCCTGCTCCCGGGATGTTCCTTTTACTTCCTCCCACGCATCGTACTTGGCGATAGCCTTAAAATCAAATCCCCCCGGTCTTTCGCCATTGATGTCGCCTTCGGTTGCCTGCTTGTACCATGCATAGAGTTGCAGCAACTCTTCATTGTCCGGTCGTTTGGTTAATTCTTTTGATCGAGCGACGGCATTTTCGAATGTCTCCTTTAATTGCATAAGAGGGGTTGGAACGAGTTCGTTGATGTCAAAAAACTCTCAGCGCTTGGCGATATCGGAGAATGGGCGCAATTGCTTTCCGACATAGATCTGCCGTGGACGACCAATTGGCTCCTTGTTCTCCCGCATTTCTTTCCACTGTGCAATCCAGCCCGGGAGTCTTCCGATCGCGAACATCACCGTGAACATGTCCACAGGAATACCGAGGGCGCGGTAAATGATTCCGGAGTAAAAGTCAACATTGGGGTAAAGTTTCCTTTCGACGAAGTACGGGTCTTTCAGGGCCGCCTCTTCCAATTTCTTGGCTATTTCCAGAACGGGGTCATTGATACCCAGTTTATCCAGCACATCATCCGCGGCTTTTTTAATGATCTTGGCGCGGGGGTCAAAGTTCTTGTAAACCCGATGGCCAAATCCCATCAGGCGGAATCCGCTGTTTTTATCCTTGGCTTTAGTGATCCACTTTTCCGTGTCACCACCGTCCTTGCGGATATTTTCGAGCATCACGATCACTTCCTGGTTTGCGCCGCCATGAAGGGGGCCCCAGAGGGCGTTGATGCCAGCTGATATGGAAGAATAAATACTTGCTTTTGAAGAGCCGACAATCCTCACGGTAGAGGTAGAACAATTTTGCTCGTGGTCAGCGTGAAGGATCAGAAGCTTATCGAGTGCTGTTGCGACTACAGGATCGACGTCATACTGCTCCGCGGGGAGCGCGAACATCATCTTGAGAAAACGCGAGCAATAGTCAAGCGAGTTGTCGGGGTAATTAACCGGATGTCCGACTGCATTTTTGTAGGCCCATGCTGCAAAGGTCGGCATCTTTGCCAGGGAGCGTACGATGCTCAGGTAAACGGCTTCCGTCGACCGGTTTGGATCAAGTGACTCGGGATAGAAGGCGGTCTGGGAGCAAAATAATGACGCCAGAACCCCCATCGGGTGGGAAGTTGAAGGGAATCCATCAAGGATCTTTTTGGTGTCTTCGTGAACCAGTGTATGGGTCTTGATGTCGTAAGTAAACGTTTCCAGCTCTGCCTTTGTGGGCAGCTCTCCGAAGATCAGCAGATAGGCGACCTCCAGGAAGTTGGATTTTTCAGCCAGTTCTTCTATGGAATAACCGCGGTAACGCAGGATACCATTATCACCATCCAGAAATGTGATGGCGCTTTTGGTCGCCCCGGTATTCTTGTATCCGGGGTCCAGCGTTACAGCTTTGGCTTTTTCTAAGAGGTCACTGATATCGATGGCGGTTTCTCCTTCGGTGCCAACGATGACCGGAAGGGTGTAGGATTTTCCATCTATGATCAATTCTGCAGTTTTCGACATTTTAAGTTAGGTTTAACACGGGTTTTAAATATACAGGGTAGAATCTTTATCGGAAAAGAATGCCCTAAAAATAATCCGCTGCTTCACATGTTAATTTTCAGTGAACATGAGATAATGTGGCGTGGTGATGTTTCTCAATCGTTAATTGTTGCCCAGGATCAACGGCATTCCATCGCTGGAACCGATCACGATCACTTTGCTGTTCGGTGACTTGGCAAGTTCTAACGTTGCCTCTATACCTCTCATTTTCAATAGCTTGTCCGACAAGCTGCTATTGACGATGTTGTTGGCCCTTGCCTCGCCCTCTGCGGCGATCCGCTTTCTCTCGGCCTCACTCTTTTCTTTGTCAAGGCGATACTGGTATGCGAATGCTTCCTGCTGTTGTTGTAATTTACTTTCGATGGCGATCCTGATCTGTTCCGGCAGTTTGATCGAACGTATCAGAACAGCCGTGGCATTTACGTAGTTCGCGTTCAATATTTTTTCAGTTTCGCTTTTGATGGTCACTTCCACTTCGGCGCGTTTTGTCGAATAGATCTCTTCCGCGGTATAACGCGCCATTACCTGCCTGGCCACAGACCGCACTTCAGGGATCACAAGTCGTCCCGCGTACTCCTTGGTGAACTTCTCGTGTATGTGGCCGATCTTGTCGGGCATGGGAAAATAGCGCACCGTAACATCAACGTGTATCGGAAGACCATTTTTATCATTGATGTCCATGTTTTCTTCCGAAGACATTTCGGAAATCTCGTAGATGATCTCGTCGTTCCACGGTGCCTTGATGTGTGTGCCGGACTCAATGATCGTTTCCTTGTCAAGTCCCCGTCCCCAGGGGTAAAAGATCACAGCCCGTTCAGAGGGGCCCACTTTGTAAAAGATGCTGGACGAAAGTCCCATTAAAACGAAAAGAGCGATCACGCCCAAAATGATAAAGGGTAAGAATCTGCGGTTATTCATATAGTTTTATTATGGCTTGTTGTTTCTGAGATCGGGTTCGAAATGGGGAAGATGCCCCAAGGAATCAAAACTACAATAAATTTCGCTAAACCCGAGCCACACCTTTTTAGGGAAGCCTGGCAAATGCATGATGTTGTTCATCCCGGCGCATAGCGCGAAGGGCTGGCCCGGGCGGGGGGCAGTGATCAATGATTCAGGCCCATGTTGGGTAAAAGCCGTAGACCGTCAATGCCAGCACCAACCCGAAACTCAAAACTACGAATTCGCGGTATTACGGGTAAAACTGTTAACGGAACTTTCGTTACTAAACTCAGGGACTTTAAACTGATGTCGCTCTCGCTGTTTCCGGGTCCCAGAGGATGACCTTCTTTTCGAACACACTCTTGTTGCTTGCAAGCGCGGGTCCTGCGGCGCGCATGCTGAATAGCGCATCTTCCCTGATGGGAGCCTTTTCACGAATTCCCTTGTAAAAGTTCATATGGTGGTCATAGTTCGCATCGTAGTTCTCAGGCGCTCTGAATTCCATTTCCGGCTGAACCATTTCCGGTTTTTCGGGCGGCATGTTGGCTTTATACCATTGCTCGAATTCTTTCTGCTGGGCCGAGCTAAAGGTTTCAAAAGAGTCCCAGCCCCCGTATCCCGGATTTTTTGGGGTCTTGTTGCGCTGCACTTTTACGGCGCCCCAGCCCATGGTGATCACACCGTCGGTGCCAACGAGCCTGAGTCTTTCCCCTCCGCCACCGCCATCAACGAAGTTGACCCTCATCTGGAGATTGAAGGCAGGGTGCTTGTCAGTGGCCGGATAGTCGTATAAACCACAAATAATGTCTGGCACGTCGCGGCCGTCTTTCCAGTATCTGAGTCCACCCGTAGCAAAGATCCGGTTGGGTCCTTTTGATCCGGTCACTGCGTGTAGCCCCGAGAAGAGGTGTACAAAAAGATCACCGGCGATTCCGGTTCCGTAGTCCTGGTAGTTCCTCCATCTGAAGAAACGCTTTGGATCGTAAGGGACCTTTGGCGCATCACCCAGGAACCTGTCCCAATCCACCGTTCCGGCATTGGCATCCGTGGGGATCGAGTATTGCCAGGCGCCATTGCCACCCTGCCGATCGTTCCAGGTTTCGACGAGCACGAGGTCGCCGATCAGACCGGATTCAAACAATTCCTGGGTTTTGACAGTCACGATCGAGCTCACCCTTTGGCTTCCCACCTGAAATACTTTTCCGGTCTTTTTCTGGACGGCAATTACCTCAGCGCCTTCTTCGAGTTTATGAACCATGGGTTTCTCACAATAGACGTGTTTGCCCTTGTTCATTGCATCGATGCTAATCCTGTCGTGCCAGTGGTCGGAAGTTGCAACGATCACAGCATCGATGTCCTTACGGTCGAGCAGCTCCTGGTAATCCCTCGTGACGAAAAGGTCTTTGCCGAAGACTTCTTTTGATCTTTCAAGCCTTCCCGTATACAGGTCGCAAACGCCGACGAGCTTAACACCGGGTATTTGCAAGGAGCTTCTTGCATTACTGAATCCCATGATCCCCATACCGATGACGGCAATGTTAACCTGATCATTGGGTCCATATGTTTTATTCGAATGATGTTCGGGTTTTAACGGGATTACTTTGTCTGCCGCTTTCAGGAACGCTGGAGCTGTGGTTGATATAAATGCAGTTCCCACAGCTTTCTTTATAAAACTTCGCCTTGACTTTTTAGAGTTTTCCATATGATGAGTGTGTGTTAACAGGACTACATGATCGGGTTGGAAGATACAATATTTGGCAGGAAAGCAAAATTGGTTTTATACCATTGAACGGAATGCATTCGAGTGGATCATACACGGCGCGAAACGGTATTTGCCGGTATCGAATTCCTTCTGGCCAGGGATTAAAAAATGCCGTTACCGGACGCGTTCTTCTGGGCGACACAAAGAAAGTAGTTGCCGGAATTTGATCTTGAAGGAAATGAAAAGAAGTTATCGGAACCGAAGGTGGAACCGAGATGCGAGCGGCGAAACCACTGGCTCGCAAGTACTCATGCCTGCACGACGGGCAGCCTGAGAGGCTCTGCAATCGAGGTCATTTAAAGAAAAAAAATGAAACTCACCGTGCCACGACGTGACTCTTCTAGGAATTGTGAGTTATCGCACCGCCGCCCTATGCGGGTGGTGTTCCGGGATATGCTTGCCCCGTCTCTGCGGCGAAGATCAGCAGCAGGAGGGCCGCAAGGGGGCAAATAAAAAAAAGCGATGGTGTGCCATCGCTTTTTTATTTACATGGAGCCGGATGAGCCCTGCGACTCAGACTCAGTATCATTGTTTGCAGAGCCTTCACTGGAAGCATTCGATCCAGGAGATGCAGGTGCAGCAACGCCCCCGAATAAAGATGTTTGAGCGAGGCCTGATGGAGCAGGAGCTGGAGCCTGCTTCTTCGGCGCCGGGCGACTAGCCTTGCGGGGAGCTGCTTTTTTGGGCGCCGCTTTTTTCGGAGCAGACTTCTTCGCTGCTTTTTTGGGTGCCGCTTTTTTCGGAGCAGACTTCTTCGCTGCCTTCTTTGCAGTTTTCTTTGCTGCTTTTTTAGCCGACTTTTTAGCAGCTTTCTTTGCTGCTTTTTTCGGTGCTTTCTTAGCAGCTTTCTTCGCTTTTTTTGCCATAGCTTATGTTGTTTTTTATGGTTTCAGTTTTCTCCTTCTGATTTTTTTAAACCTCTTCTAACGATGTTGATGCAATAAATTTAAATAACAGAATTACTTTACAACAGTGAAGATGGTAATTTTTTTTTGAAGATGGTCACACTGACGAGTGAAATGTTCGCGAAAGCGCATGAATGTTTTGCAAAAATCGTGATGACCCAGCCAAGGTTTGAACGAAAACTCAGCTTCGACGAGCCCCGAAAACTCCCTGTTTTTCAGATGAACCTCCTTCCTCGGAAGGTGTCCTTAGGAGTGTAAACACAAAAGCAAGAAGCCCGGATGAAAGGTCCGGGCTTCAGTTATAAGCGTTGTCAGCACGAAGGATCAGGCATATAAAGCTTCCTTTTGTTCTGCCACTTTCTCGTTCTCGATGTACTGGTCGTAGGTCATCAGCTTGTCGATGAACCCGTTTGGCGTGATCTCAATGATCCTGTTTGCCACAGTTTGAGTGAACTCATGGTCATGCGAGGTGAACAATACAGTGCCGGGAAAATCCTTCAGCGCGTTGTTGAACGCGGTAATCGACTCCAGGTCCAGGTGGTTCGTAGGCTCATCCAGGATGAGTAAATTGGCACCGGTCAGCATCATTCTGGAGATCATACAGCGCATTTTTTCTCCGCCGGAGAGGACGCTTGCCTTCTTGAAAACCTCTTCTCCCGAGAACAACATCTTGCCGAGAAAGCCCCTGATATAGATCTCATCCTTGTTTTCGTCGTCGGCAAATTGCCTCAGCCAATCAATCAGATTCTCATCGGTCTGAAAGTATTTTTCATTATTGACTGGAAGATAAGCTGGTGTAATGGTCTGACCGAACTTGAATTCACCTTCGTGGGGTTTCAGCTCCCGGGCAAGTATCTGAAACAGGGAGGTGATGGCCAGACTTTCCTTGCTCAGGAAGGCGATCTTATCTCCCTTGTTGACATAAAAGTCAAGGTTCCGGAACAAGGGACTATCGTTGAGGCTGTAGCCGAGATTCTCCACCTGGAGTATCTGGTCACCGGCCGTGCGCCTTTGCTGGAAGATTATCGCCGGGTAACGCCTGTTCGAGGGTTGGATATCGTCGACATTGATCTTTTCAAGGAGTTTTCGCCGGCTCGTTGCCTGTTTGGATTTGGAGGCGTTCGCGCTAAAGCGGGCGATAAACTCCATCAGTTCCTTGCGCTTTTCGTCAGCCTTTTTATTGGCAGATGAGCGTTGCTGCAGGGCTATCTGGCTGGACTGGTACCAAAATGTGTAATTACCGGTATACATCCTGATTGCCTTGAAATCGATATCAACGACGTGGGTACAAACGGTGTCCAAAAAGTGCCTGTCGTGGGAAACGACAATGACTATGTTCTTAAATTCCAGCAGGAAGTCTTCAAGCCACCCGATGGTATGAAGGTCCAGGTCGTTGGTTGGTTCGTCGAGTATAAGGATGTCCGGGTTGCCGTAGATCGCCTGGGCAAGGAGCACCCGCACCTTTTGATTGCCAGACAATTCCTTCATCAATTTGTAATGGTCTTCCTCGGCAATTCCCAGCCCGCTGAGGAGGGCAGCGGCGTCTGATTGGGCATTCCATCCGTTCATTTCAGCAAACTCTGCTTCGAGTTCCGAGGCAAGAATGCCATCGGCTTCGGAGAAATCAGGCTTGGCATAGATTGCGTCTTTTTCCTGCATGATCTTCCAAAGCTTGCCGTGACCCATGATCACCGTGTCAAGTACCGGCACTTCATCGTATTGGTAGTGGTTCTGCCTCAGAACAGCCATACGCTTTCCTGGTTCAATGGCAATCTGGCCAGCCGTTGGATCAATATCCCCGGCCAGGATCTTTAAAAATGTCGACTTACCGGCGCCGTTCGCGCCAATTACGCCATAACAATTGCCAGGGGTGAATTTAATGTTCACCTGGTCGAAAAGCACCCGTTTTCCGAATTGAAGGGTTAGATTACTAGCTGAGATCATGTTGTTGTGAAAGGAACAAACCGCAAAGATAACTCGGATTTGTTTGATTTTTAGGATAAACTCTGATTGATTAACAGATTAACATCGCCAGGGTAAAAAGATTCACTTTTTGAAGAAAAAGAATCGATTGATAGTTAGGCTTTGAGTTTTCATGATGTCGCTCAAAGTCGACCAACATTTGCCCAGACGGTCTGCCCCAGCCCATAAAATGTAAGGGTGATCAGCGGCCTGCTTTCGGGTTTTTGGTTCCGGCGAGAAGTTCCTGCAGTTGTTTATCGCCTTCGAGATTCCACATTTGCTGCTCGATCCAGGGATAGCGCCTCTTCACCGCGGACGATATCGGTTTTACAGTGTATCGCTTCGGGCTTGGCAGGCATGCCGCAATCATGGCGGCTTCTTTCCGTGTGAGGTTTTTAGCCGACTTTTTAAAATATGATCGGGAGGCCGCCTCAATGCCAAAAATCCCTTTACCCATTTCCGCGACGTTCAGGTATACTTCAAGAATGCGTTTTTTTCCCCACACCAGCTCGATCATAAAGGTAAAATAGACCTCAAGCCCTTTGCGGAACCAGGAGCGCCCGTTCCATAGGAACACATTCTTTGCCACCTGCTGGCTGATGGTGGACGCACCGCGGACACGGGCAGGCTTTTTCTTGTTGTGCTTCAACGCCTTTTCAATACTATCCCAGTCGAACCCGTTGTGCTCGGTAAAGCGCTGATCTTCGGCGGCAATCACGGCGAGACCTGCATAGGGCGATATCTGCGTAAATGACACATAATCCCTCTTCATGCCATTGCCACCGATCCAGCTCCCAAGCTGTACGGTTGTGATCGGAGGATCGACCCATCGAAGGAGGATGACATATACGAGTTGTGCGACAAACAGGATAATGAACGTTTTTACGACAATCCTCCAAATCTTTTTCAAAAAGTGCATGAACTGTTAATTGGCCGTAAAAATAAAAAAATCGGGATGTATTATCTTCCGTTCAAATTGCAGGTATCCCAAATGCGCCAGCTTATGAAGAAATCCGTTGTCGTAATGTCATTTCTGATTTGGATTGGAGGTAGCCTCTCGGGCCAACATGGGATCGTTGTATTCCAGAGTGATTTTGGCGTAAAAGACGGGGCTGTCGCAGCCATGAAGGGTGTGGCAGTGGGGGTTTCAGCAGACCTTAAGCTGTATGATCTTACCCACGAAATTCCGCCGTTTAATATTTGGGAGGCTGCCTATCGCCTTCGGCAGGCGGCGCCTTACTGGCCGGCCGGGACGGTCTTTGTTTCCGTGGTCGATCCCGGTGTAGGTTCTGACAGGGCCTCCGTTGTGATGAAAAGTAAGTCGGGGCACTTTTTCGTCACCCCGGATAACGGAACGCTAACGCTCGTGGCGGAAGGGCTTGGCGTTGAGGAAATACGTGTCATTGATGAGGCGAAAAACCGGTTGAAGAATTCACATGCTTCATACACTTTTCACGGACGGGATGTGTATGCCTACACGGCTGCCAGGCTCGCATCGGGCATGATCAGGTTCGAGGAGGTTGGAAACGCACGGCCCCAAAACGTGGTTACGATCCCGTACCAGAAAGCTGCTGTACGCGATCAAACCATTTATGGGACAGTCGACATCCTCGATATCCAGTATGGTAATCTTTGGACAAATATCGACGCGAAATTTATCGAGCAGATCGGGGTCAGGTACGGCGATAAAATCATGGTAAGAATTTACGAGAAAGAACAATTAAAATTCAAGGGAGAGATACCTTTTGGAACAACTTTTTCAGATACCGATGGAGGAATGCCCATCGCATACATAAACAGTTTGAATAATTTTTCAGTCGCGTTGAACATGGGGAATTTTGCGACGACACACGGGATCAGCAGCGGACCTGACTGGAAAATTGTGATTGACAAACTGAAATAAGGAACAATTCGGTGCTATTTTTCCTTTCGAAGCAGTCAGCTATTTTTGCCAATTGTTCAATTTCAATTCATCTGCTTATGTCCAGATCCGTGTCTTTTTTTATTGTTTCAGTTATTCTATGTGCGGGTTGCGGTCAGAAGACCCCGACGTCTGACGACGTTAAAACCATTGCGTCGGCGATTCCAGAGGTAAGCGGAGACTATTCAACCGAGGACGGCACGGGAACCATCGCCATCACCAATCAAAATGATGGTGGGTTTGATTTTGAGATCACGGTGGTAACTGAAGATGCCCTTTGTACCGGGGAGCTCACGGGCAGGGCGTCAAAGTCGGGGGATGAATGGACGTTTCCGGAGGAGGAATCGGGGTGTACTTTAAAATTCACGATTTCCAATGAGGCGTTGATCGTCAACGAGGAGGGAAGTTGTTCGGGGCATGGAGCTTCATGCTCCTTTGCCGGGACGTACAGGAAGGACGTCTTAAAAAGCGTTGACGCGGCTCCGAAAACATTGAACGACATCACAGATTATTTTCTCGCGTTGCCGGATGACTATTTTACCTGCGAAATCCCTAAAGCGTTTGATGAAAACCAGCGACGCGCCGCCACGAAATATGAGAATGTAAAGCAGGGGTATATGCGCGCAGGCTTTGATGAGCTTGATAACATCGAGCTGGCATTGTTCACGAACAAGGAGAAATCGTTGTCTTACCTGGCGCTGGTCTACGAATGCGGAGGGGGCTGCCAATGTACGAAAAGACACTTTCTTCAATACGAGAACGGCGAATGGAGGGACCGTTTTAGTGAATTGTTTCCCGATCTTGATGTGTTGAGCGCGTCAGACGATATCAACATCGCATTGCGCCTTCCTGAAAATGGTGCCACCATTGAAGTTTATAATTTCGATGAGCCTGAAAAGGTCCTGTCTACCTTGTCGTGGGATGGAACGAAATTCACCCTTCAACAGTAAGGTGATTGGGTTTACTTTTGTAACACAACGGTTTTTCCCTCTAACGCGGATATTCGTGCTGCATCGAGGATCTCCATGACGATCATGTTGTTTTCAAGCGACGACAGGGCAAAAGACGGAATCGTGATTTCTTTCCGTGCAGCTGCGGCCAGGTATGAGAACGGATCGCCATAAGGCGTCGGAGTTTTTTCGAAAGACTCGGGTTTATCTTCGGCGTTTCTTATTTTAAATCCGTTGCGGTCTGCGATTATGTATCCGCGCTCCGTATACACCTCCATATCCTTTCTGCCAAAGGGCCAGTTCCACGAGGCCTGAATGATCCCCTGTGCTTTTGGATACGTAAGAATGATCGTGGCTTCATCGTCGACCTTAGGGTATTTGTCCGGTTTGATCTGCTGCGTTACGGCAACTACCGCCAATGGTTTTTCTCCCTTCATCAACCATGTAATCAAATTTGCCCCATAACAACCGAAGTCAGTAATGGCTCCGCCTCCATTTAGTTTGGGGTCAGTGAGCCAGTCGAGGAATTCTTTATTAACACCAATCTCGGCCGGTCCCTGATGTCCATCGTGAACAACCATCTTCCTGATCTCACCCAGTGTGCTAAGCTGGCTTAAGGCTTTTTCGTTGCTTCCATACCAGGTGGTTTCATAGTTAGTCAGTAACAGGATGCTGTGTTGTTTTGCCAGCGCCTCCATTTGCCTTGCATGATCCAGACTTACCGCAAGAGGTTTCTCAACCATGACATGGATCTTTCGGGGGGCACACGCTTTCACAACTTCCAGGTGTTCGTAAATGCTGTTAAAAGCCGTAACGGCCTGTGGTTTCGTTTTGTCCAGCATTTCCTCCAGTGACGCATATACCAGCGTCATTGGCAAATGATGTTGGGAGAGAAAACGTTCTGCCAGCGCGCGGTTCGGTTCTGCGATTCCCACGATTTCAATGTCGCCGTCATCCGCGCGTTCCAGGATCCAGTGTACGTGTGTGTGGGTAAGACCGGCAATGCCGATCCGGAATGGTTGTTGACAAAACAATTGCATTGGCATCAGAAAAATAACGAAGGCCAGTAACGTTTGACTGACCAAATGCCTTTTGTTAAACAAATGCAATTGACTTTGACAACATGAACGGGATGGCTCAGGTATGCGCGAATAGCGGCTTTCGGAAGGTGACTCGTATCCCTGGATTGCTTTTTGACTCTGGTTGATGGAATGCATAGTATGATCTTGTCTGAGTACTAAATCTGTTGGTTCTTTAAAAGGGAAGATATTCTTAATAAACATGAATTTACATTTGCGTTTAAGCGGGGTCTCACCCTGGGGACCCCGCTTCGTGGAAGACATGTCCGGGTCCCGGGGCTAAGCCCGGACAGGACAAACAAATTTTGGTTTTCGCGGTATAACGGATTAACTAAATTATCGAATCCGCAAGATAGCGATTCCATATTCTAGGCAGGGTCTCCGTTTCGGCCGCGATGTCGACCACGTGTGAAAGTAATTGGCGATTGAGCTGTCGTCACTACACGAGTTGTCTTAGCGGGGGTCCGTTTTTCAGGACCTAACCGTCTAAGCCGGCTCTCTGCCTCGGGACCCCGCTTCGTGGAAGACGTGTCCGGGTCCCGAGGCGGAGACCCGGACAGGATAAACAAATTTTTGGTTTTCGTGGTATAACGGATTAACTAACCATTGGCCGAAGAATTTGATTTATGGCGCCTTTCTTCAGCAATGGATTGGTCACCTTTCAGGTTGTAACTATATTTAACGCGGATTTTAACGATTCAAAATGAAAAAACTTTTAGTGGCAATTTGCATTTTTTGTGTTCTCGCAGTTTCCTGTGACAAGATCGACGAGCTGCTCACATTTTACATCAATCACGACGCGAATTTTACGATTGAGAGTACCGTCCCCCTCAACCTGCCGATCAACATTGCAACACCCGATATCACTACCAATTCAAGCCAGAATTTTGAAAATAACAATACGCGTTCGGATCTCGTGAAGGACATCAAGCTAAATGACCTTAAGCTCACGATAACAGATCCACCCGGTGAAAATTTCAACTTTCTAAAATCGGTCTATGTTTACATCTCTACCAACTCATCGACTGAGACCACGTTGGCTTATATTGACGATATCCCGATGAATGTTACGCTTGTCGAACTTATCCCAACCGAGTCTTCGCTGGATGAATACGTCAAGGCCTCATCATACAAGCTCCGTACGCGGATTGTCACACGACAAACACTGACCGAATCCGTTGATGTAAAAATTGACATGGAATTCAAGGTTACCGCCAAACCGTTGTAAATTGGTGGATGCACACCAAGCGGCCTTTGTTCAGAAATTTTATTTTTCTCGCTGCCCTGATCGGTTTGACCTCTTTTCAAACAGCACCGCAAGCGTGGGTCAGGGTTAACCTCATGGGTTACAAGCCGGGGAGCATCAAGGTTGCCGTTTTTTGCAGCAAAGGCGACACGCCTGTCAAATCATTTTCGGTTGTTGATGAAACTTCCGGGGAAATTGTCTTTAGAAGTAAAAATGTAAAACCTTTCGGCGGGTACGGACCTTTCAAACAAACCTATCGGCTCGATTTCACCACATTTGCCAGGGCAGGGCGTTTTTTTATTGACGCTGGCGGAACGGTATCGCCCGTGTTCACCATTGGTCATCAGGTTTATGCGGGCACATCCGATTTTTGCATGCAATACATGCGTCAGCAAAGAAGTGGTTACAATCCATTCCTGAAAGATTCATGTCATACCAGCGATGGGTATACCATGTACGGTCCAATGCCTGACAGCACACATGTGGATGTAAGCGGAGGCTGGCATGATGCCACCGATTACCTTCAATACAGCATGACATCCGCGAACGCCACTTACCTCTTGCTTGCCTCCTTCCGCGATTTTCCTGATGTATTCGTCGACAAGCACCTGGGAAACGGCCTGGGGGGATCAAACGGCATTGCCGACGTGATGGATGAAGCGAGGTGGGGAGTAACCTGGTTGTTAAAGATGCATCCGCGACCGGAATGGATGTTCAATCAATTGGCGGACGACCGGGATCATGCAGGCTTCCGGCTGCCCACGGACGACAAAGCCTCTTACGGTAAAGGCCGGGAACGACCCGTCTATTTTCTGACAGGCGAGCCCCAGGGATTGGGCACGTACACGAACCGAACGACGGGCACATCCTCGACGGCGTGCAAATTCAGCAGCGCATTTGCGCTCGCGAGCCAGTTGCTGGAAACCACTGATAAAAGTTTAGCTCAACTCTTAAGGCAGCGGGCATTCTCGGCGTATGATTTTGCCCTAAGAAAAGAAGGCTTTACGCAGACGGCCTCTTATCGTGAGCCCTACTTTTATGAGGAAGCAAACTGGGTTGATGATATGGAACTGGCCCTCGCTCAATTGTTCAACATCTCTGGTGAAGCCGAATATTTACAAAAGGCCTTCCAATACGCCAACAGGGAAAAACAAACGCCGTGGCTGGGTGCGGATACTGCAAGCCATTATCAATGGTATCCATTTATCAACGCGGGGCATTACGAGATGAGCAAGGTTGCCGATACTGCGATGCGCGCAGAGCTGATGATGTTTTACCGGGATGGCATCGAGAAAGTGTTTCAAAAGGCAGACAACGGATTTTTGCGGGGTGTGCCATTTATCTGGTGCAGCAATAATTTGCTGACGGCTTTCGCGATCCAGTGTTACTGGTACCGCAAGGTCACCGGGGATAACCGGTACGCGGAAATGGAACAGGCGGCTTTCGACTGGCTATTGGGGTGCAATCCATGGGGCACCAGTATGGTCGTTGGCTTTCCCGCGTGGGCGGATTTTCCGGACGATCCCCACTCATCCCTCAACTACCTATATGGCTATCAAACTTTTGGAGGCCTTGTTGACGGGCCGGTTTATGGAACAATCTACAGGCAACAACGCGGGGTGAAAGTCTACCGGGGAGACGAATACGAAATGTTTCAGAGCGATCGGGTCGTTTATCATGATGATTATGGCGACTATGTTACCAATGAACCGACGATGGACGGAACCGCGTATCTGATTTATCTCGCCGCCGCTTTCGAGGCCGATCAACCGCGGTTTCACCTGAAGCGGTAGTATTTTTTTAACGTAGGGATGACAATTCCTGGTACTTCGTCAACCTGACGATGAAGGTCGCCCCGGCATTTTCTTGGGATTCACACCACACTTCACCACCCATCATTTTGACGTATTTCTTAACAATGGACAATCCCAGGCCGACGGAGTCTTCCCCGGCTGTGGGGCGGGCGCTCAGTCGTTGAAATTTTTTAAAAACGCGCTGAAGGTCCGCCCTGGTCAATCCCGGACCCTCGTCCTTTACGCGAATCACCACGCTCTCCTCCTGGTCTTCAACGACAATGTCAACGTTTTTTCCAGGTCCTGAAAATTTGATGGCATTGGATAAAAGGTTTTCGAAGATCTCGGGAAGGAAAATTGGATCTCCAACGGCATTGACTTCCGGTGAAAGGTTGACCAGCGAAAGGTTTATGTTTTTTTCCAGGGCAGATTTCTGAAATGTTTGCACAACTTTTTTCAGAAGCGAGGAAATATTCACCATTTCCATCGATGCGGTGACGCGGTTATGTTCGAGGGCATCGATATCGAGCAGACGAGAGATCATTTTGGTGACCCGGAGCGAACTCGAAGTGATCTCTTCAAGCATTGCTTTTTGCTCATGCGGAATGGATTTATTTTCGAGCAATATGATCTCAGCCATGCCCTGGATATGGTTGACTGGCGTACGCAGGTCATGAGCCAGGATCTTGATCAGGTTGTTCTTTTCTTCGTCCAGTTCCAGCAGGTGTTTGTTGCGCTGTTCGAGCTCGAGACTTTTCATCTGGATGCTTTGCCGCTGCATCTCAATTTTTTCATTCTGCTCGTTGCGCTTCCGGTATAACGAAATAATGATCAGCAGGAACGCCATGACCACTACAATGAGCATGATGAGGAAATTTCTCGTGCGGGTCTCGCGTATGATCTGGTCGGTTTTTCCGAGAAGGTCCCGGTACTGAATTTCTTTTTCTTTTCGCAGGAGCTGAATCTCGTGATCGTAAGCCTCGACCGCCAATCCTTCGAGGAAGTGGTAAAGGTCCAGGTCGATATATTTGGCAATTGTTTTTTCAAGGCCGGTTTTGAACCCCGGTTCGTTAAAGTATTCTGTCAGGGGTTGTCCCCATTCGCTGTTTTGGGCGTAGATGATTGAATAGCCCTGCCGTTTGATCGGCAGCAGGTTTTGTCGCTTGACGTGGATGGCCGGATCTTCCTTGAACAACATCATGTATACTGGAAGATCGATAAAACCGAATGCGCTGTCTGTTTCGGAGATCGAGCGCATGATATTTTCCGTGCTGTGAATATACCGCATTTCAAAGGGCATATTGCCTTCCTTGCGGAGTCGCAACAGCTCCTGCTCATACGTGGTGCCTTTAATCGTCACCGCGGTGAGTTTCGGCAACATCGCGTTGAACGCTGCGACATTGGTAAGGGTCGGGATATTATCGCTGGTGATCAGGACTGAAATATCCGACATATACGGTGGCGAGAAGCTTACCTCGCGCTTGCGCGAGTCGGTGATCGAGAAGGCCGACAATCCAAAAGTGACACCGCTGTTGTTTTCGCTGACTGCCTGATAGAGATCGCTGAAGGTGGGAGCTTCTTTCCATTGTATTTCGAGACGAATGCCCTTTTTCTCGTAAAGGTAATTCTTGAATCCGTTCAGCAGGTCGAATTCAATTCCGGTAAGCCGCCCCTGATCGTCGGCATACATAAAGGGCCTTGACCCATGCCAGTAAGCGGTAATTTTACCTTGTTTGTTCCTGGTTACTTCAGCCCACGAATTATCCTGTCCATAGCTCAAAAAGGACAAAAGAATACAGAGGACACTTATTCCAATGCTTGGGGGTTTCAAATTCCGGAAGTTAGGTGCCATTCAATTTACTCATCGCTGGCAATAAAAGAAAGACTTCGGTAAAGGTTTCCGTGCAAATATTGTTAAGCAGCCGTGGTTACATCCTTGCATCGCCGGCCGTTTCGTCGAAGTTTATGGATTGGCAGTGTGTAGGGCAAAGGCCGAAATCAGCCGTCTGGCATGACTTTTTAAGCACTAGCTGATTGCACATTTCTATTTGTTCAACCGATTGCATCTGAAAATTATCTACGAGATTTATATCTTGGAGTCACAACTCTTCCCGTTTGTCATTTTTTTCCATCTAATCGCGGCCAGATGAATGTAAACAGTTTTCAAAAAGGAACGACGACAGCGCAGACCGAGACTCTGTTGAACAAAATGATCGATGAGATTCAGGATTCCGCCATCATCCTGCTTGATAAATTCGGTAACATTATCCATTGGAACCGTGGTGCTCAGTTGATCAAAGGATACAGCGAGAGCGAGATTATTGGAAAGAATTTCCGGATCTTTTATCCGCCTCATGACCAGCAGAATAATCTGCCTGAAAAATTATTAAAAGAAGCGGCAACAAACGGCCGTGCTGTTTATGAAGGCTGGAGGATCCGCAAGGACAAAACTCATTTTTGGGGAAGCATTGTGCTCACATGCCTCCATGATGATCAGGGTGAGGTAATCGGCTATTCCAAACTTACCAGGGATCTGACCGAGCGAAAGATGGCTGAAGATGCCATCACCGCGAAGAACAAGGAGCTCACGGCCATGAACCAGGAGCTCGCGTCGTTTGCCTATGTTGCGAGTCACGATTTGCAGGAGCCTCTTCGCAAAATCCAGACTTTTTTATCGCGTATCGAAGAAATGGAGAAGGACCGCATGTCGGAACGTGGACTTGATTATTTCAAACGTGTACAAGCGGCATCGGTGAGAATGCAAACCCTTATCCAGGATCTGCTCGCCTACTCGCGGGCCACTACGGACCAAAAGAAATTCGAAAGTGTTGACCTCAACGACATCATCGAGCTGGTGAAAAAAGAGTTGGCTGAGACCATCCGTGAGAAGAACGCGATCATTGAGTCGGCGAAACTACCGGTCATTTCAGGTATTTTTTTTCAATTGAATCAGCTGTTCATGAACCTGCTGGCGAATTCCTTGAAATTCACGAACGAAAGTATCCGGCCCCACATCACGATTGGTTTCGAAACCTCAGAACAGCTCGTCCCTTTTTCCGAAGAGCAGCGGGCAAACTATTACCATATATCGATTCACGACAACGGAATCGGGTTTGAGCCTGAATTCAATAACAAGGTCTTCGAACTTTTCCAGCGATTGCACGGGCGCGCGGAATACAGCGGGACAGGGATCGGTCTCTCGATCTGCAAGAAGATTGTTGAAAATCATTCGGGGTTCATTCGCGCCGAGGGCAGCGCAGGCGAAGGCGCGACATTCCACATCTATTTGCCGGTACGCAATCAGCCGCCTGTTATAACCTCTGTGCCATGATGAACGAATCGGTTTTCACGTGGTTTTTTTGCTTGTAAGGCATTACAATGCTGAAAGTTGCCCCAACACCTTCCGTGCCATCGGCCGAAACCGAGCCTTTATGCAGTGAGATGATTTTTTTTACAATGGATAAACCGATCCCGGTGCCCTCATACGACTCCTTTGTATGCAGCCTTTGGAATAAATTAAAAATGCGTTCGCTGAACTGCCGATCGAACCCTATTCCCGTGTCGGAGTAAATGATTCTGAACGATGCATCATCGATTTTTTCGTAACGAATTCTGATCTCCAATGGGCGGCTGGGATCCGAAAATTTTAACGAATTGCTTACCAGGTTCTGAAATACCTGCCCCAGCTGGAGCGATACGCCTTCAACCGGTGGAAGATGATCGATGAAAAATTTCGCCTGTTTTTCTTCAATCAGCAGTTCAAAATCTTCAAGTACAGAGGCGATTACTGCGTTAAGATCGACGGTTGTAAAGTTGAATTCCGATTGAGACAGGCGCGTGAATGAAAGCAGATCATCGATCAGGGCCGTCATGCGCTTTGAGGATTTGATGATGGTATCGAGGAGCCGCGTGTTATTTTCTGAAGTCACTTGTTGCAGTCTTTCCTTGAGCATATGGCTGAATATCGAGATCTTCCGGACCGGTTCCTTCAGATCGTGGCTTGCGATGCTGGTGAATTGCAGGAGCTCGTCATTGATTTTTTCGAGCTCGGATGTTCGTTCTTTCACCAATATCTCCAGTTGTTCCTTGGCAAGGATATCCTTTTCACGCAGCGCTCCCAGGATGCGTTTTTCTTCCGAAGTATCACGAACCTCCAGGACGATCAACGATAGTTTGTTGTTTTCAATAATCGGGCTGGCTGTGAAGAATACAGGAGACGCGACGCCTGCTTTGTTCAGGAATATGGCTTCGCCCTGGATCTTTGCCTGGATGGCCAGCAGGTTGTTCAATTCAAGATCGGGATTGGCGTGCGGGCTGAAGTAATTAAAAAGGGGAAGGGTGGCAACTTCGTTCAGCAAGAGTCCCGTCATCTTTTCCGCGGCGGGATTCATATATGTGCAAATACCCTCCGCGTTGAGAAGGAACAGGCCAAGGCTCGTGTTATTGGTGAGGGTAGAGATTAACCGGTTTTGTTCTCTTGCTGTTTCTTCCGCCTTTCGCTTTTCCTCAAATAAACGTGCGTTGCCCATCGCAATGGCGCCCTGCAGCGCTATGCCCTTCACAATAGACTCTTCCTTTTCTGTGAAGACTCCGGGTTCCTCATGTCCGAAAAGGAGTCCCCCGAGCACCCGATGATTCAGCGGAGAAACGACCGGGACAGCGAGATAACTTCGGACGGGCAGATGCCCTGCAGGCATCCCGTTGAATGGAGTATTGCGGCCGAAGAGGGGTTCTTTGGTTACATCGTCATAACGCACGATGCGTGTGCCTTCAAACGTGGGCCGAAATATTGTTGTCATCCGCGGGACTGGAAAGGCATCGAACAGACTTTTTGGAACACCGGAAATGGTATAGAGTAAAAGTTTTTTGTCGCTGTCTTCCACATTGTAAAAGAACGCGCCAAACTGCGCTCCACTGAGTTTGGTTGCGTAATCAGTGACGCGTTGAACAAGTTTTTCGAGTTGTATCTCCGAGGTGATGGCTTTGCTGGTTTCCTCAAGCAAGTCGAGCAGATGACGGCTTCGGTACAGTTCGAGCTCCTTTTCCTTAAGTTTATCTTCCATCAACCGGAGTTGCTCTTCTGAATTTGGCGTTTGAGGCATCGAATCTACAATGGTTTAACTTCTGAGGAATAATTTCCCCTCTTCACTAACTTTTGTGATTTTCGATTCCGAGATTCTTCTCTCTGATTATTATTATACCACTTCGACAATGGCCAGGCTGCCTTTGTACAGCTGAAGGAGATTTTTCAGCGTGGTAACCAATGCATCATAGCTTGGCGGCTTTACCAGAAACAGGTTTGCCCCTGCATGGTAGCTTTCAAATACATCGTGTTGCGAGCTTGAAGTTGAGAGAACGAATACGGGTATAACCTTAAACTTGTCAGATGTCTTGATCTGCACAAGTGCTTCCCGTCCGTCGACAACAGGCATATTGAGATCCAGAAAAATAAAATCGGGAAATTGTTTGCAGGAGTTTAAATAGTCCAGCACCTCCTGGCCATTCTTCACCTCATCAACGGAAAAGTTCATTTCAGTTGCCTTGATGGCATCAATAAAAAGCTCCCGGTCAATTACGTCGTCGTCAGCCAACAAGATTTTAACGGTATTTTTATTTTTCATCAGCGATTGTTGTGGAATAATTCAACACAAAGGCAAATGGCAAAAACCAACTTTTAAAAAAATTGCACCATTGCTTCATTCACAGCTTACCGGATATCGAAATAATCTGTAAACGAAATAAATTTCAGTTAGTTGTGCGTTGACCTGCAAACAGGGTTATTTTTGACCTTGCCGACGATGGGAAGGAGGAATTTCCTATTTTGCTGCGGTATAGAATCCGTTCCTTTTGGCAAGTCTGATTGTGTCGCCGTAACAATTGATTCCCTTTCCAGCTTCGATCACGGTAAATCCCACACATGTTTTTTTTGCCGGTCCATCAGCTTCCAGTAAAGAAATACTTCGATTTCCTACACCAATTAAAACAGAAGCTACCATCACAAGACCCGCGATCAAGAACATTTTTTTCATTGCCTAATTTTTAAATCAACATGAGCGCAAGAAGAACGAACGGTATCGTTGGGCGCTTCTGAAAAATGATCAGGAACAGGTTGTGACAATTTTCGGCTGTTCCTGAATCGATGCGCAAATGTAAAAGGATATTTTGGAACCGTCAGCAGTCCTCTCCGGAATTTGCAGCGAATGAATGAAACAACGATTGCGTAAAATCGGGCATGCAATCTTTCGAAATTCGTCCCGGGTTATTTAAAACGTTTGCACCGAACCCGAACGATGAAAACGGACGATTCTGTCGCCAACAGGAGACTCCGTAGCCGTTGGGAGGATGGATTCTCCTAAATGATAAAAACCGCTATTTAATCCGCCGAAAGAGCTGTGGGCAATCAATTTGCTGCCCCAGACTTTAAGGGTATGAGTTTTTAAACAGAATTCAAAAAAAATCGAGGTGGGAAAGCGGATACATATCATTGACGATGACAGTTTCATGCTGAAGTTGCTTGAAGTAAGCCTTGGCAAGAGAGGGTTTGACGTCACCTGCACCCTTGATTCTTACCAGATTTTCGACCTGGTAGATAATCTGCCAGACCTTTTTCTGATCGATGTCGTACTTCCCGGGTTAAATGGACTTGAGACCTGCAAATGGGTAAAAGCCCAGAACCCGAATGTTCCTGTCATCATTCTTTCTGCCACACCTGGCCTGAGCGTTCTTTCGAAACGCGTGTCGGCTGATGACTACCTTGAGAAACCCTTCAAATTATCCACACTGCTGGAAAAAATTAACAGATGCCTCGACGCCGCAACAGCAGGCACGATGTACTGATGAATTTTTTCGTCATCTTTATGTCAACGTTTTCTCACAGGCAAGTATATGAAGTTTCTCCTGGCGCATAAACTTTTATTTGCAGGCATCTTCGTTGGCGCGGTTGCCGGGTATTTCTATTACGCGACGATTGGCTGCGTCACGGGTACCTGTCCGATCACATCCCGGCCTGTGAACAGCACAATTTACGGTGCGCTGATCGGTGCTCTCCTGTTTAATTCCTTCAGGCCCGGCAAACCTGATCCGCGCTCCTGATCCCATTCGAAGCCTCGTCGTCCACCCATTTCTTCAATGAACCCCCGGCCTCCGCAGGTGTAAATTACAGCGGGTGATATGTTAAATTGAATTATTTTCAAAGACCGTTAATCACTGCTATGAAAACAATAACAACCAGATTTTTAGGAATTGCCTTTGTGCTCTTTTTCACGTTTGACGCGTATGGTCAGGGTGTCATTTCCATTCCGGATAATCTTGTGACAGAAGACATTCCCGCTCTGCCTTCGTCATATGTGGCTGAAGTCAGGACGTACACCGAAGCGAGATCGGCGGCGCTGGCATCATGGCACCCGTTGAAGAAAGAGATCATCATAGCGACACGATTCGCCAACAGCAGCCAGCTTCATTATGTCAGGATGGCAGGGGGCGACCGGAAACAACTTACCTTCTTTGATGAACCGGTCACATCCGCTTCCTTTGAGCCCCGGCGCGGCGAGTTCTTTATTTTTTCCAGAGATAAAGGCGGCGATGAATTTTCGCAATTATACCGGTATGACTTTTCCGGGAAACAGATAACGTTGCTGACTGATGGGAAGCGCTCACAAAACGGAGGCATTCAGTGGAGCCACAAGGGCGATCTTTTCGCCTATACTTCCACACGCAGAAATGGCAAGGACCGCGATGTTTATTTGATGAACCCCAGGGATCCGGCTTCGGATAAAAAACTAGTCGATAATGAAGGAGGCGGTTGGTCGGTGGCTGCATGGACAAACGACGATTCGCATCTTGTGCTGCGTGAGGGGCTTTCAGTCAACGAATCGCGATTGTACATGCTGAACCTCGCTACCGGATCAAAGACAAGGATAATTCCAGTGAAAGATGAACGGGCCACGTATTCTGCCATTGGCTTTTCAGCCGACGGACAGGGATTATATCTCATCACAAATAAGGAAAGCGAATTTAACCGGTTGGCGTTTTACGACCTGGCTTTGAAAAAAATCACTTACCTCACAAGCGCCATCAGCTGGGACGTTGACATGGCAGAGTTATCGGAGGATCGGCGGAAAATAGCGTTCGTCGCGAATGAAAATGGTCTGTCAAAGTTGTACCTGCTCGATACTTCTTCGGGTCAGTATAAACCCGCGGCCCTGCCGCAGTCGGGGGTTGTCGGCAACCTGCGCTGGTCCAAAGATTCGAAATCCGTGGGCTTCACTTTTTCCAGCTACAATTCATCGGCAGATGTTTTTGAATTGAATACCGGGGACGCGAAGGTTGTGCGGTGGACCGAAAGCGAGCTAGGGATGATGGACCCTGCAAATATTAACGAGCCGAAGCTTATTACATGGACAAGTTTTGATCAACGTCAAATATCCGGGTACCTGTATCCCGCCTCCAAGAAATTTTCAGGTAAACGACCGGTGATGATCGTGATTCACGGCGGACCCGAAGGACAGTTCCGTCCAACGTTTATCGGCCGGAGCAATTACTATCTGAATGAGCTCGGGATTTCGATCATTTACCCGAATGTTCGCGGGTCATCCGGATACGGAAAAAGTTTTCTGGATCTTGACAACGGGTTGAAGCGTGAAGAATCTGTCAGGGATATTGGCGCGCTGATAGAGTGGATTTCGAAGAATCCCGATCTGGATGCCAGCCGGATCATGGTAACGGGAGGGAGCTATGGCGGATATATGACGCTCGCGGTTTCTTACATGTTCAGCGATAAGATACGATGTGCCGTGGATATTGTCGGGATATCGAACTTCAACACTTTTATGAAGAATACCGAGGCATACCGGAGGGATTTGCGCAGGGTTGAGTACGGCGACGAAAGGGATCCGGAAATGGCGAAATTCTTCGAAACAATTGCTCCGCTCAACCACGTTGATAAGATCAAAAAACCGCTGTTCATAATCCAGGGAGGAAACGATCCGCGTGTTCCCTATTCAGAGGCCGTGCAAATGAAAGATAAGATAAAGAAAAATGGTGGCACGGTGTGGTTCCTGATGGCAAAGGATGAGGGCCATGGGTTTAGGAAGAAAGCGAATCAGGATTTTGAATTTTATGCTACCCTAGAATTTGTGACGCAATTTTTGCTAAACGACCAGATGCCGGCTAAGGTCGAGGGTCAGCAGTGAGTGGAAATCGATGTTATTAATGGGCGTTGATCTTTGGCTGTTGGCCTTTGGCAGTGCGGATTACTTGATGACATCGCGGGCTCCTAATGGATTATGGGATCGAACCTAAATTCTGGGTGGCTCGCTTGGTGTACTTCTTTGGCCCAGGGGACCGCGTTCTTCGGGACGATCCAGAATTTTGGCGATCCATGCGAGGATCAAGGCCGAGATAATGAATACCAGGTGAATAGCGATCTCGAATCGCAGGGCTTCGTAACTGCCAGTTTCTGTTTCCGAGTGAATGTCGATGAACGTCTTGAGCAGGTGAACCCCCGAGATGGAGGCAAGCGAGGTTGCCAGTTTGACCTTAAGGCGATCAGCATCCAAATGATCGATCCAGTGCGGACGATCCTCCTGCTGATCAAAATCTATGCGACTGGTGAAGATCGAATATCCACCGATAATTACAATCACCAGCAGGTTCATTACCATCGAAATGTCGATGAGCCCAAGAACGGAAAGCATTACCTGAACCTCGCTCCACTCTTCGACATTCCTGGCAAGGGTGGCAAGTTCCACAAGGAATTTGTACACATAAATGGCGGATCCAACGATCAGCCCAAGGTAAATAGGGGCCTGAAACCAACGGGAGGCGAAAACTAGGTACTCAATGAGGTTCTCAATCGCATTGTTGATCTTCTTTATGACGCTCATGATAATCTGGGGTTCTGGTCACAAAAATAGAATTTTTCCAGTATTGAGCGAGCATCCCGGCGATTTTTACAGGAATTGTTGCTCGCCAACCTTTCGACCATTGGATGAGGCTCCGGTTCAGCTGCAGGACTTGAGAAGCCAAAACAGGTAGTTTGGGACACCCGGGTTTATTGATTACGAAGGCCAACTTTTTTTAGGGCATCGCCGGTATATTTTCACGCAAAACGTTTGCTATCTGCCTTTCTTCGTAGTCCTGTATTTCCGGGAAAACACTACAATCGCCGACAATCAAAATACAATGCGCCTCATTGGCTTCGAAGCACGGGCGAAGCGGAAATAATCAGCGCAAATATCAGATTTGCTTGGACCCTATTCGCGAATTTCAGCTCTCGTTTTCTTTCGTGGCAGAATTAAAAGACATTGATTGTAAAGTCTTTGAGCAAAATTTATGTCATATAAAAGATCCGGTCGTAAAAGGTCTTATGGAGGAATACGATATCTTGGTCATACGGTCGAACAATATTAAAAAATGGAATTCATATGACGAATGAGCAATGGCATACTAAAACATCCTGGATGGGGCAATTGGAAAGCTATCTTCCCGAGATCGTCTATGGTGCGATTGATGGGATTGTTACAACTTTTGCGGTCGTTGCCGGCTCGGCAGGGGCGGAACTGAGTATCCGAATTACGCTGATTCTCGGCATGGCCAATCTTTTTGCCGATGGTCTCTCAATGTCTATCGGGAGTTATTTGTCAAAGAAATCGGAACGTGATAATTACAACAAACATGTTCGGATTGAGACCTGGGAAATCGAACATATGCCCGAAGTGGAAAGAAGCGAGGTTGAAGAAATATACCGTGCCAAGGGATTTGAAGGAGCGGAGTTGCAAATGGTCGTGAACCGCATTACGTCCGATAAAAGAGTATGGTTGGAGACTATGATGAAGGATGAGCTTGGCATGATGCCGGAGAAAAAATCTCCCCTGCGGTCAGGTATTTCAACTTTCGCCGCATTTGTAGTCGCCGGTGCGATACCGCTTGTTTTTTATTTACTTGCATATCGTGGAAAGCTGGCCGTCGATCCTTTTATGATATCTTCGGCAATAACCTTATGTGCCTTTGTTTTCATCGGATACCTGAAAACTTACGTCAACGAGATTAACCTTTTACGCAGCGTGGGAGAAACGGTACTGCTCGGGACGGTGGCGGCGTTGGTTGCATTTTTCGTGGGCGATTATCTCGAGTTTTTGCTAAGGTAGCCGCAATATTTTATTAAATCATCCGTCCAGAACTAAAACACTGTCAATGCCAACTGAAACGATCACTGCGATATCCGCCCGGCAGCGCGAAATAGTCAAACAATACATTGCGGAACTCGATAAGCACATTGCAGATCTTAAAAACGGGAATGCCGAATCGACCTACGAGATCCGTGATTTGGCAGAAATTCTTCATATTCACCCAAGGCATCTGAGCAATACGATCCGTCGGGTTTTAGGAAAATCCGCCTGCGCGCTTTATGAGGAAAGACTGATGAGCATCTCCAGGGAGCTTTTGGCGAACACCGATCTTCCGATCGCGCAAATAGCGAACAGGTTGACCTATGACCCATCGAACTTCACAAAATTCTTTAAACACTTTGAAGGCATGACACCAAAAAAATTCCGTCAGTCCCGGATAAAAAACTGAGCTGCTCACCATTTCTTCTGAACTGCTCACCATTTTCAATGTCGTCATTCAGTCATTTTTACTGAAAAAATTAACATGACAAAAATTGCATTGGTAACCGGTGGAAGCCGGGGTTTGGGCAAAGAGATGGCGTTGTCCCTGGCCCGCAAAGGAATTGACGTGGTTCTCACCTATCACACAAAACAGGAGGAAGCAGAAAAAGTTGTCGAGCGGATCCGGGAAATCGGGAGAAAGGCGGTCGCGATGAAGCTCGATGTCGGCGCAATCAGGTCGTTTGATCTGTTTATTGCGGCGTTGGCAAATACGCTGGCCAGGGAATGGGCGGCGACCAAATTTGATTTTCTGATCAACAACGCCGGTATCGGGGCGACCATTCCAATACCCGAGGTCACTGAAGAGGCATTCGATAATCTTCTGAATGTTCATTACAAAGGGGCATACTTCCTGACACAAAAAGCATTGCCGCATATCAACGACGGTGGATCCGTGATTTTCATCTCTTCGGGTACGACCAGGTTTTGTGTTCCGGGTTATTCGGTGTATGCTTCGCTCAAAGGTGCACTGGAGGTCTTAACAAAATATGTCGCCAGGGAATATGGCAATCGTGGAATTCGCGCCAACATTGTTGCACCAGGTCCGATTGAAACTGATTTTAACAATGCAGCGATCCGCAACAATCCTCAACTGAAAAGTTTTCTCGCGGGTCAATCGCCGCTTGGTCGTGTCGGGTATGCCGATGACATCGGGGGTGTTGTCGCCTTTCTCTGCACGGATGAAGCACGGTGGGTCAATGCACAAAGGATTGAAGTTTCCGGGGGTGCCAATCTATGATTTGATGTCATCGAGGGGCCAAAACAAAACAGCCCTTCAACGAAGGGCTGTTTTGACTGAAGAGCCACCTTAAGCGTGTTCTTCGGCCATCATGCGACATTCCGCTGCGCACCGCCGGCAGGCTTCTGCGCAGCGTCGGCAATGTTCATTGTCATACCGTGCGCATTCCCAGCCGCAGGCGTCGCAAATTTCTTCGCATTTACTGCAAAGAAGAGAGGCGTGCATGCCACCGATACTCATCAACTGGGCAGCGGAAAAACAAACGATAGCGCACTCCCGGTTGAGTTCGATACAATGTGCCATCAGCTGCGGATTGTCTTCCTTAAGGCATTCAGCGGCACAATGATTACATTCCTTCGCGCATGCAACGCATGCTTCGATACAGGATTGATAAGCGTCGTGACTCATAATTGAATGTTTTGGTGGACTCCGGTTACGAAAATATTCATGCCCTTGTACTGCTATGAATTTAATACTTGCTTGACGATTGTTGTCCTATCTTAGCCAGGAAAAATTTTGCCGATGGTCAACAACCGCCTTGCCGAGATTGCACAACTTTTTCTCAAACTTGGTCTCACCGCTTTTGGCGGCCCGGCGGCTCACATTGCGATGATGCACAACGAGGTTGTAAATAAGAAAAAATGGCTCACAGAGCAGCACTTTCTTGATCTGGTAGGTGCAACCAATTTAATCCCAGGGCCAAACAGCACCGAATTGGCCATCCATCTCGGCCGGGAACGTGCAGGATGGCGTGGACTCATCGTTGCCGGATGCTGCTTTATTATACCAGCGGTAACGATTACCGGGATTCTTGCGTGGCTGTATAAATCCTATGGTCATCTGCCCGACTTGCAGCCTTTTATTTATGGCATCAAACCAGCAATCATTGCGATCATACTTGCCGCAGTATTTCCCCTGGCTAAACGATCGCTTACCAGTCTCTTCATGGTGGCGATCGGAATGGCGACCCTGGCCCTCAGTTTGGCTGGATTCAATGAAATTCTTTTAATGTTCGGGGCTGGTTTTGTCGGTTTAATGTGGGTAACGTTAAGGAAAAACTTCTCCGGTATCTCGGCGAAATTTTCTTTGCTGCTTGCTACGCAGGCTGTGATGATACCAGGGCAGGGGAATTGGAAACTGTTCCTGGTGTTTCTTAAAATAGGCAGTATCCTGTACGGAAGCGGGTATGTACTTTTCGCTTTTCTGGATGCCGAGTTGGTACAACACGGAATTATTACAAGGAGAGAATTGATTGATGCAATTGCCGTCGGCCAATTTACTCCCGGGCCGGTATTTTCATCGGTCACGTTCATCGGTTATCAGATCAACGGTCTGTCGGGGGCTATTGTCGCGACTGTCGGAATTTTCCTTCCCGCTTTTGTTTTTGTGGCACTGCTAAATCCACTGGTAAAAAAAATAAGAGGATCCGAAACCTTCAGCGCATTTCTCGATGCCGTCAATGTGTCTTCTGTGGCGATCATTCTGGCAGTTTGTTATACAATGGCGGTGGAAACGATCTCAGACTGGCGAACCATTAGCATCGCCATCACCAGCCTGATAGTCCTGTTTGGATTCAGGACTATCAACAGTGCATGGATCGTTTTCGGTGGATCGCTTGCAGGCTACTTGCTCACGTTCTTTTGAAAACCTTTGAATCCTGATCACAACATCTTAAATGATTTTTTCCGGAGGTGGAGGAACTTCCTGCGGACCTTTTGGTGGTACCGTTAATGGTTCTCTTTCCGGCTGGATCTCCGGTTCTTTTTTTGGCCACACGCCCGGGCCAGGCTCAGGGGATGGGATTGTGTCAGGTTTCTTCGGAGGCTGCGGCACCTCGTCGGGCTTTTGCAGCACCGCGATAAACAAGTTATTTTCAAATGTGTTTTTTATTAGTTTCATAGGCTGCTTCGGTCTCTGAATTGGGATTTGCTTCCGGAACTCCAAACTCATGCCCGCGCTTTGTTCACAAACGACATTAAAGATGATCCATCAATGTCATTAGTGATGAAGCGGGCCATTACGAGGTTATCCGCGAAATGCGGTCCGGTTACTGGTTGTGGTTTGCTGGCGGAATTCCAATGAATGGTCACCAGCGCAGGTTCAAAATGCGACTCGAATCTGCCAGGGTCAAAATAATGAAAGTTGTTGTTGCATTTGGTGAAAGGTGTCACGGATGTGATAAAGCTGGGTTTCTTTATGTCTTGGAGCGAGGATGATCTTTGTTTTTGTCTCCATTTTTTTGAACAGCCCTTCCACGATTTTTGGCCGGTTGTTTTCGCTGGACAGATGGGAGAGGAACAGGTGGCTCATATACGGCGCGCGGTGGTGCCGGAACAGTTCTGCCGCCTGATCATTTGACAGGTGGCCCTTATCTCCACGGATCCGGACCTTCAAAGGGTAGGGGTATCCGCCCTTTTCAAGCAAGTACTCGTCGTAATTCGTTTCAAGAAATGCTGCGTGACATTCATTGAAATTGCGGATGACATGTTCACATGGATTGCCGATATCCGTGAAGATGCCGACTTTGACATTGTGGCTTGCCACCACAAAACTATGCGGATCGGAGGCATCATGCAGTTTCGGAAAAGCAGTGACGGTGATGTTTCCCACGTTCATTGGCTCGTAGGCTGTGAAGTTGCAGATCAGGTTATTGTCCAGGAGGAGATTGCTTCCAGCCAATGTCTTTGGAGTGATGTATACGGGGATTTTGTATTTTTTGACCAATCCGGGCACTCCATAAACGTGATCAGTATGTTCATGCGATACAAAAATTGCCCTGACTTTTCTGATATTCAGTCCAAGTCTTTTCATTCTTTTTTCCGTCTGCCTGCACGAGATGCCGGCATCGATCAGAATGGCGTTTTCTTTATTGCCAACGTAGTAACAATTGCCATTACTTCCGGAATTCAGTGACGAAACAAAGAGTGACATATATGGCCAAGGTATCACGTTTTCAGCTGAAAGCCGTTACGGAAAATATTTTTTTATTTCATTGAAATATTTTTTTGACACAGGATGGCACGGGAGTTAGCCGTTTGCGGTTCATGGCCGGTTTGGCCCGGTAAAGTTATTTTTTACGTCGCGGTGAAATTTGTGAAAACGACTCCTTTGCGGGATCTGAAATGCAGCGCACCTTGGTGTGACGTTTGGCGAGTGGATTGGGGATGAATAATGTCGAATGCGGAACGCGGGATTTCGAATTTCAGGTTTCAGGTTTCGGTTTGCTACTGTGTCCGAGTTATCCACATTCCCGGTAATGACTACAACAACAATGACAATTAATGTTACATTTAAACCCCTAGAAAACGGTCAACGTCTGGCGGGCATGGACACTGTCCGGTTAAATAAATAATGTGATTGCTGACTCTGGAAAGTTCCATCGCTCTACATATTTGGACAGACTCAATTTTAGCGGCAAGAAACTTGGGCTCCAGGAAAAGAGTACACCCTTTCAGGCGTGAGGATGGGGCCTCCTTTGAATGAGGGGGTAATTTAAAAGGTTAACAAAATTTAGGTGGAAAATTTGCCGGAAAAGTGGCCAGGAATAGCAAATTTGCAAGAATAGGCGATGATACCTTTGGCTACTTCAAAAGGTTTAACTGAAGTAGTTCCGCGATTCCAAGGGCAAAAAAGAATCGCCTCTGAAATCATTTCCAGTTAGAACAGAAAAGCAATCTAGACATGACTAAAACGACATTACAAATTGCCATGGTGATCGTCACAGCCATCGCCGTCGCTGCGCTCGCTTACGGAGTATCAATGTCCAATAAAGCAACCTCCTTGCAACGCCAGCTGAAGGCCGCCACCCAGGCAAATGACTCTTTGTCAAAAGTGATTCAAAAACAAGACGAACTACTGGAAGCCGAGGGAGCTCAATTTCAGAACGACCTTTTGACAATTGATTCGCTGCAGAATCGGCAAGAGTAACGTTGTCGGGACCCATTGCTCACGGCCTCGTCCTCAGGCCGACTTCCTGATGAGCATTCGAAAAGCGAAATGTTCGCGACAACATGCTGCGTGACGGAAAATAACGTCATCGTGATTTAATGATCTGCGGAAAGAAAGCGCTCAATTGAATCACAACTTTGATTACATTCCGTTGTGTGCCGGTAAAGGCTCGAATAAACAGAAGGCCGTGAACCCGTTGGGTATACCACACATTTCCGGAGCGCCTGACTTCGAACGGACGGCCCATCGGTGACGGATTCCACAACTGTGTCGCTATGCTTCGGTACAATTAACCGGACAGCGTTAGTTTCAAGTTTCAGGTTATTTCGAATGTGGAAGGAGATTATCCAGGCATTGCAAACCGTCAAACAAATTGAACTATGAAACAACTCCAACCTTACTTTCGGCTTTAGACGGCTGGTTGATTTTGGTGGGAAAGTAAACGGTGAACCTGGTAGCTTCTCCGGGTACTGATTCAACGGTGATTTGTCCGCCATGCAGGGCGGTGATTCGGCTTACCAAAGAAAGTCCGATGCCGAAGCCTTTAATCTTCTTGGTGTTTTTGCCCCGGTAGAAAGGCGCAAAAATGTGTTTGATCTCCCGGGGGTCGATTCCTTTACCCCGGTTTTCAAACTCCACGGAAACCGCCTCTCCGTACGATTTTAACAAGATCGTCAGCTCAAAATTCTCCGAATACTTGCATCCATTGTCCGCCAGGTTTAAAAGAAGAATTTTGATGAGTTGTTCATCTCCTTCGATGACCAGCGAGTTGTCATTGAGTGATTGATCAAATAATATGGTGATCCTGTAATGCGGAAAAGCCTTGAGCAACTCTTCCTTTATCTCCCATAACAGTTCGTCGATCCGCAAGGCAGCGAATCGTTTGTCGATATTGGCCGTGCTTGTCTGGGCGAGCAGGAGCAATTGTGACGTCAATGAATTTAGACTGCGCAAACCATTTAGGACGGACTGAAAAGCATTGATGTAATAATCGTTGGTACGTTCCTGAAGGAGCGCCACTTCGATTTGTCCTGTTAAGGCCGTGATTGGAGTCTTAAGCTCATGAGAAGCATTTGCGATAAAATGTTTTTGTGAGATAAATGCGGATTCCAGTCTCTCCAGCATCCGGTTAAATTGCTTCGCCAGTTTGCCGAGCTCATCTTTTTTATTTCCCTCATTCAATCGCAGATCGAGGCTCGTTTCCGAAATATTATCGACCTCTTTGATGATCTTCGATATGGGCCGCAAAACCTTTCCTGAATAAAACCATCCGGAAAACGAGACGATCGCGATGCTGATGGCAAAGGTCGTGAAGAGGATCTTTTTCAGGTTGCTGAGAGCTTCGAATCCATAAAGATCGTGTGCTACGCCGACGACGATAAAATTTGAATTGTTATCGTTAAAAACGAAGCCGACGACCTGGAATTCGCCGTAATTGTACTCTACATGTTTTTCCTTCTTTATTCTTTCGCGTAAGGCGAAATCGACCGGAACAGTTTTCCTTTCCAGGGAATTATAGATTTCCCTGCCGTTCGGATCATAGATCATGATGTTCTGATTGGGCAGATTTACCGGATTGTCCTTCTGGATGATCTTCAGCAGATCGTCGTCTATTTCCTTAAAGGTGTTCAGCAACCTTGCTGTATTAATCGCCCGGGTTTTAATCCTGCGGTAAAATTCTGTCTCCCGGTAATTCTCAGAGAAGTAATAAATCGATAATGAAATAACGCTGACAATGAAGATTACGATTGTAAAAAAAGTGAGAGTCAATTTTGCCCGGATATTCATCTTTCATCATTTAAGGAAATATCCAAAGCCTACCCGTGTATGGATCAACTTGCGGTCGAATTCCCGGTCGATCTTGTTCCGGAGAATATTGATGTAAACCTCGACAACGTTGGTACCTGTGTCGAACTTGATGTCCCAGATCTTTTCTGCGAGTTCGGCGCGCGAGATGACTCTGCCTTTATGCTGGATAAAATATTCCAGCAAGGCATACTCCTTCGCCGTAAGCATGATCACCTTGTTATTCCGGATGACCACCTTGTTTTCGGTGTCGAGCTGAAGGTCTTCATAATGAAGGATGTTGCTCGATGTACCGACAGCTTGCGACGATCGCCGGGCCAACGCTTTGACCCGCGCCGTCAATTCGGCAAACTCAAATGGTTTTACCAGGTAATCATCTGCTCCCGCTTCAAATCCGGTCACCTTGTCCGAGGTCGTTGCCAACGTGGTAAGCATCATTACCGGTGTTTGCGGCTTTTGGGTCTTAATGGTTTTGCAAAGCTCAAAGCCATTGATACCGGGTATGACGATGTCAAGCAATATGACGTTGTAATCCCGGCTTAATGCCAGCCGTTCGCCGATAAAGCCGTCATAAGCGACATCCACGTCAAACGCCTGTTCTTCCAGACCCTGCTTGATAAATGACACAACGGTTTGCTCGTCTTCGATAACTAAAACTCTCATTCGTTCTTTCCTCGGGTTAATAACAAAATAAGCCAACCCGGCATTCCCGCAATTATTTACAAATTATATAATAATTGAGTTTCCCCAATGCATGGACCGGGATTTTTGGATTTAAGGATGAACAGACTTGAATGAACCGGATTAGATAAACCGGATCGAGACCCACGGCAAGCGGAGTGATCTATCGTCGGTTCAGTTTGTTTGCATGTTCATCAGGTCGATCATCAGGTTGAACGCATCGAGAGAGGAGGGGCTTTCGAGCTTCAGCGGTTTCGTGATGTAACCGGAAACACCCAGGCCCAATGCCGCGCTTTTATCCTCTTTTTCATCGCTTGTAGTTAAAATGAAGACCTTGATGTCTTTCCACTCCTCATTATTTTTCAGCAATGAAAGAAATTCGAACCCGTTCATTTTTGGCATATTGAGATCCAGCAGGATGATATCAGGCTTCCCGGTGAACTCGTCGGAGGATTGTTCTTTCAGCATACGCGTCGCTTCCTCCCCGTTCCTGGCGATCTTCAAACGGTAAAAAATATTCTTTCGCTCAAGCGTCCTTTTAACCTCCATCTGGTCCAGATTGTCGTCCTCAACGAGCAGTATATTTATGACTCTTTTCATATTGTGTATTAACAGGCCTGCTGGTTAAAACTGACCAACAATTGCAGTGACAGGCCTCCACCGCGTAACCAAAATCGACCCAAAATTATTACTGGAACGCGAAAATCATCCGCCCGGTAGTTGTTTTTAATTTTATTTTAATCGCAGTTTAATCTGATTTTGGAAAGGACTGATTAAAAGAGAATGTTAACCGAAAAGGAATTCGATATCGTCCCTGGAGAGGTTTTTAACAAAACCGGAATCTTCCTGGATCAGATCATCGGCGAGCATTTTTTTCTTTTCCTGAAGTTGGAGGATCTTTTCTTCCACCGTGTCCTTGCAGATCATCTTGTAGGCGAAAACTTTTCGCTGCTGGCCGATCCTGTGAGCGCGGTCGATAGCCTGTTGTTCCGCAGCCGGATTCCACCATGGGTCAACCAGGTATACATAATCGGCCACGGTAAGGTTAAGACCAACCCCGCCGGCCTTCAGTGAGATGAGAAATGCTTTGACACTTTCGTCTGCCTGAAATCGTTCGACCTCCGCCTTTCGTTGTTTGAGCGCCGTGCTTCCGTCGAGATAGCAATGGGTGACGCCTTCCTCTTCAAATTTTTCGCGGATAAGTTTCAGCATTTCTGTGAATTGTGAAAACACAAGAAACTTGTGATTTCCTGAATTCTCGCGGACATCACGGATGAGTTCCTCGATTTTTACAGAGCCCGCGTCACCGTCATTTTCAGAAACCAAAGAGGGATGATCACACAGCTGACGCAGTCTTAGCAATCCTTCAAGTACGTCCATACCCGACCTGGCGATTCCCTGTTCGTCTATTTTTTTCAACAACTTGTTCCGGTAGCCATCGCGGTACTGGTTATAAAGCTTGCGTTGCCGTGAATCCATCACGCACCACAGCACCGTTACAGTTTTATCCGGCAGGTCCTTCGCGACCTGTTCTTTCGTTCGCCGCAGCGTGAAAGGATGGATCAGTTTCTTGAGTTGTTCGGTTCTTTCTTTACTGCCGAATTTATCAATCGGCTGGGCAAATTCACGGTTGAAAAACTCCCTGTTTCCCAACAGGCCGGGATTGAGGAAAGTAAACTGCGAAAACAAATCAAAAGTATTGTTCTGGACCGGCGTGCCGCTCAGGATTACCCGATTAACCGATCTGAGCTGCTGGACGGCACGGGTCACCTGGGCATCCGGATTCTTGATCGCCTGGCTTTCGTCCAGAATAACATATTGCCAAAGAAACCCTTTTAAATGCTCCAGGTCATTCCTGATCACACCATAAGTGGTAAGCACAACATCATACGCTTCGAAATGGGTTTCATTAAATTCCCTTTGCAGTCCATAATGGGTATGGTACCTCAGCGTCGGACAAAACTTTTGAATTTCATTTTCCCAGTTAAAAATCAGCGAGGTAGGACAAACGACGAGCTGAGTGCTCCCAGGATGTTTTTCTTTCAGGTACTGAAGGAATGAGATGGCCTGCAATGTTTTTCCCAATCCCATATCATCGGCCAGGCAACCGCCCCATCCGAGCTCTTCGAGTGCCTGAAGCCAGTTGAGGCCAGATTCCTGATAAGGGCGCAGCGAAGCCTTGATCTCCGTTGAAAGTGGTTGTTTTTGAATCTTGTCAAAATCAAGAAGCTTGCGTTTTCTTGATTGAATATCCTGCTGAATGGTGTTGCCTTCGATCTTGTCAAGGATATCGTCGAGCAACATGTAGTGATGCTTGTGTACTTTCAGCACGCCATTTTCCTCTGTGCCGGAGCGCAATAGCAAACTGTACTGGCTGATCCATTCTTCCGGGATGTGCCCAAGCGTCCCATCGTCGAGCATGATGGTGTCCTGTCCCTTGAGAATGGCGTGACGGATCTGCTTCAGCGTGACAGCCTGCTCTCCCCACTGAATGGTTACCTTCAGCTCAAACCAGTCGATGCTCGTACCGGCGACAATAGTGATCCGGGGCTGGTGCGTTGTGTACCGGAATTTTTTCAGATCCTCGAATCCGTGAACGCTATGTCCCTCTTCCTGTACCTGACGAAGCATGGTGATAAACCACCCGCGTTTCATCACGTCGGCAAATGGAAGGTAGTAGTACTGGTTGTTCCGTTGATTTGAGAATGAGGAATGCAACGTTCTCAGCCACTCGTACAGGCCCCTTTCTTTTTCCTTGTTGCGGCGGATCAGTCTGACGCTGCCGTTAGTTTCCGAAACGTGAAATGTTTCATCACCATAATCAAGCGTAATATTTTCATAGGTGAACTGTGGTCGAATCATCAGGCTGCTCTCATTCAGCTCGCTCAGCAAAATCCGGGGTTCAGAATCAGGGTTCGTGATTTCTATCTGCAGTTTTGGACTGATCACCATCTCGTATTTATCAATCCACCGGATGATGTATTTTGCAATGACTTCTTTTTTTACGGAAAGCGGGAACGACAACGGCCCGTTTTTAAACAAGTCAATGACTTGCAGGGCGTCGGCATTCTCGGGCAGATAGAGGATGTTATTTTTTTCAAGGATGCACCCGCCCAACAGATTCATTTCAGATTCAATACCGTCAAGAAGCAGGATCATGCGAATGACCACCAGCTCACCCTGACGGTCAACCCTGAAAGTGAATCGCGGCGGGCTGACGGATAAAGTTGTAGTCTGCGGCTGCAAATTGTTAAATCTGCCCATCCTGAGTATAAATATATTTTTATGAAGCGCAAGCGCCGGCCACATCGGCTCGAGCAGGTCCCGGTAGTGTCTTCGCAGGTTGGCCAGCTCTTTTGCTGAAACATGTGCCCAACTTCCGGAATGATTGCGGATAAAGCGGTTACCGGTTCGGGTCATCCATTCCAGAAGGCGGTGATCAGAAAATTCAAGCAGCTGCTTGTAAAATGCGTCATCGATCGAATGAAGGTAGGCCAGGGCTTTATCGACTTGCAACGAAATTCTTTTGTATTCTTTTTTTTCGTTGACAGTATATATGATCACCGGTTCGAAATCGAATCGCGTTGACTTTCCTGACACAAAATTGAAAAGAAATCCGATTTCGTAAGGAATGTCAAAACCGGTGGGTGGGGCGGGCCTGGCAAATTTCTTCTCCTCAACTCTCTCTTTGTCAAAAAGCATGTAAGTGGTTGTGTACGATGGGGCAATATAAGGGAACATCAAGAAAAGAAATCCTGCTTTTTTTCCGGGTGCATCTTTCAGAAAACGATTATTTTCCTAAGGCCTGGCCACCAGTTTCTGATCGGCGGGGAATAACAAAAAGACAATGACCGCTTTAGAAGCGGTGATTGAATTTTACCTTTAGATATATCAACATGCGGGTATTTTTTTTCAATTCAGGTATGATGAAAGTAAAAACGCCCGGGGATATGCGCCGAAAAAAGTCAATATTTCTTTCTAAATCGTAGAACAAATACTCAGGCCCCGCCGTATATATCCTCTACAATCTAGTAACAAAGCAATGATAGAAACCCGTCTTGGCGAATTTGAAGAAGTTATCCTGCTGCTGGTTGGTATTTTAGGGGAGGAGGCATATGCTTTCCGGATTGCGGAGGAATTTGAGTCGCAAACATCACGTTCGGTGTCTATCGGCGCCGTTCACTCAACCCTGACTAGGTTGGAAGAAAAAGGATTTGTCAATTCCGCGATGGGGCAGTCCACGGCTGAAAGGGGCGGACGGCGCAAGCGGATCTATTCGATAACCGCCTACGGTCGGCGGGCACTTGAAGCGGCGATGGACTTCCGTTTGTCTTTGTGGAGGCAATATCCTGCTTTTTCGGGCAAGGTTAATTACGGTTTATCATGAGAAAAAATCCACCTCGCCGGGCGCAGCGCCTGTTACTCTGGTTTCTCCGTGAGGATCTCGCTGAGGAGGTACTTGGGGATATGGCCGAGAAGTTTGCGCTGATGGTGGCGAAAAAATCCGCGTTCCGCGCAAAATTGAATTACTGGTATCAGGTTCTCAATTACATAAGACCTTTCGCTTTCCGGAAGTCCCGCAAATATTTTAACCATTACGCTATGCTGGAGAATTATTTCAAAATCGGATGGAGAAACATGTCGAAACAAAAGACCTATTCCTCCATCAAAGTTGGTGGATTTGCTCTGGGCATTGCGGCATGCCTCACCATCGCGTTATTTATCAGAAATGAATTGAGCTACGATACGAATTATCCTAACGGGGATCGAATTTACAGAGTCGTGGAGCAGTACACTGAAAAAGGCAAAATGATGCGTGGTGTTCATTTGCCGGCGCCCGCAGGTCCTGCCATTAAGCAGGATTATCCGGAAATAGACCTTGTTGCACGCATTAATCCCGTAGAGCTTTTTGGCGCTGGCAGCAACGATGTACGGGCAGACGGAACAATCGAAAACACGAATGAAGACGGTTTCGTGTGGTCGGACCCCGAATTCCTTCAGATGCTTGATGCAACTTTCATTTACGGCAATGCCAGGAGTGCCCTGACTGAGCCGAACTCGATGGTGATCACCAAAAGTAAAGCCGATAAATATTTTCCTGAGCAGGACCCCATCGGAAAACTGATGATCGTTGCAAACGACCAATCCCAGCCCTATAAAATAGGGGGTGTGATTGCCGACTTTCCTGTCACCTCGCATTTCAATTATAGCTTCTTCATGACCCTGTCGGGCAAGGAATTCGGCCGTGGCGAGCAAACGAATTGGAGGAACAGCAATTACCCGACTTATGTTGTGTTGCACCCCGGGGCTGATCCGGTGGCCCTGGAGAAAAAACTGAGCATGCTCGGCGAAAAATATTATTTACCCATGATGATCGAATCGGGTTTTCCCAATGCGAAGGAAGAAATAAAAAATCTGTCGTATAAGTTGCAGCCGATTGATGAGATCTATCTCAATGAGCTTGATGTACGGGACGGCCTGAATCATGGTGACATTCGCTTTCTTTGGTTAGCGGGTGCGGTAGCAGTTTTTATCCTGCTCATCGCGTGTATTAATTTTATCAATTTATCGACAGCGAAGTCGGCAAACCGCGCTAAAGAAGTGGGCCTGCGGAAAGTTGTCGGGTCGTTCCGGAAAAACCTGATTGGTCAATTTCTTTCGGAATCGGTTTTGTTTACTTTTTTTTCTTTCCTGCTGGGATTGGCGATCGCTGCGCTTTCGTTTCCGATGTTTAATACACTGGTGGGAAGAACAATGGTTTTCCCATGGCATGAGTGGTGGCTATTTCCTATGATCATCACGGGGTCGATCGTTGTTGGATTCATCGCCGGTATTTATCCGTCCTTTTACCTCTCGGCTTTCAGGCCGATTGATGTTCTCAAAGGGAAAATTGCCCGGGGAAGCAAGAATCCGTTGACGAGAAATGTTCTGGTTGTATTCCAGTTCACCACCTCTATTGTACTGGTCATTTCCACGTTTGTGATCTACAGGCAGATGCAACACATTCTGACAACCAGGGTTGGATTTGAAAAAGACCAGGTGGTGATGATACAGGGGGCCAATATGCTGGGAGATAAAATTAAAACTTTCAAGGAAGAGCTGTTGCGGCAGCCGAATGTGCAGCACGTGACGATCAGCGATTATTTGCCGATACGGGGCACGAAGCGAAATGGCAACTCTTTCGTGAATGAAGGAAAAAGGGGCGTCGACGATGGTTTGGGCGGACAATTCTGGCTCGTAGACAACGATTATCTGAAAACCCTTGGCATCCGCGTTGCGCAAGGAAGGGATTTTTCACCTGACATGCCTACCGACAATGAGGCCGCTATTATCAATCAGACGATGGCCCGGGAATTAGGATTGACCGATCCGGTGGGAAAGCGAATAGAGAACTGGAAAAAGTGGACGATCATTGGCGTTGTTGAAGACTTTAACTTTGAATCGATCAAGGAAAAGGTCCGGCCGCTGTGTATGGTGCTTGGAAATTCCCCATCGATTGTCAGTGTGAAGGCAAATTCCACCGATATGAGCGGAACCCTTGAGTCGATATCGAAGGTGTGGCGTCAATTTGCGCCGCATCAACCCATACGGTACACGTTCATGAATGAGAGTTACGCCCGCATGTATGAAGATGTTGAACGCATGGGCCGGATTTTCACCACGTTTGCGGTGTTGGCAATTATAGTCGCGTGCCTTGGGCTTTTTGGTTTGTCCTCTTTTATCGTCGAACAGCGTAGCAAGGAGATCAGTATCCGTCTGGTTCTGGGGGCTTCGATGAACAGTATCGTTCAGATGCTGACGCGGAATTTTGTGAAGCTCGTATTGATTTCCTTTGTGATCGCTGCGCCAATTGCATGGTACCTGATGCAAAAGTGGTTGCAGGATTTTGTTCAGAAGGTCGATATTACGTGGGATCTCTTTTTGGTGGCCGGATTGCTTGCGCTGGTCATTGCGCTCGTTACGGTGAGTTATCAGGCAATACGCGCGGCAGTCATGTCTCCGGTTAACAGCTTGAAATCGGAGTAGAATTAGTTTAAAATTTAATGTTGAAAGTTTAAAGTTGTGTCAATGTTAGTTTACACGTCTCCAATTCACATCGGTAAAAAAATCAAAAACCAAACTTTCAAATTTGGAATTTCCGAATTTTTAACAACTTTAGACTTTAAACTTCCGACTTTAAACTGAACTCGACACGACAATCATTGGATGTGCCCAATATTATCGGAATCAAAATAGATAGTAGTTGTTTCTCCAGCTATTATTTGAAACCCAACTTGCGGAAAATAGGTGGCACTCGAGCTTGTCAAGATATAATTGCCGTAATTGAGATCATAAGTCAACGTTCGAGTGCTATTAGTCCGCAGTGGACCACTAATCGATATCTGTGAATTTTCAGCAGGGCTAATGTAGACGACCAGATCACTTGGATTGTTCGTAAAAGTTACTTTCAATTTGCCAGTGATAAGTTCTTCCTCCTGGCAGCCTGAGATAAGGATTGCCAGGAAAAACAGTCCGAGAAGTGGTTTAAAAGATTCAAAGGGTCTCATTTTTCAAATATTTAATTTTTGCTAAACTTTTTTATATAAACAACAGGTCAGCATTGGTGGCTAAAAATAAATTGTCGGCGAAAACCTCAACTATTGTGCCAATAGCCCGCGTATCAGGTGGCAAAATTAAGAATTATCATCAAACTCTGCCGGCATGAATTAAGTCATTGTAGTAGCCAGTTGGCTTAATCATCAATCCTGTTTCTGTCCGCTGACTTAATGTAATCTTCTAGTTTTTTTAAATCTGTGAAGACTGCACTCAGAATGTCAACGAACTTTTGCTGTGAATTTTTTGAATCTGCATATGCATAAAACGCCCCAGCTTCGGGATCAAAATCGATGTGATTTAATAATCCCTTATCAATCTTTTCAAGTATTTGCGTAATGTGACCCTCCCAACAATATCCGTTGCCGGAATATCCATTCCTTTCGAATATCGGGTTGTACTTATTGAATAAATCGGGGCTTTCAATTTGTGCAATGATGGAGTAGTGTCCATCCCGATCAGTTGTCTCAAATGGGTAAGAAGTGATCATTATTTCTTTAGTCTTAGTTGTCTGCGAAAACACATTTGTCATCAGAAAGATTGTTAAACAAAAATATTAGCGTTGATCTCATCGTCTTTAACTCGCCCTCCATAACACAAATAAATTCAAAAGTCCATGTGCTATGATTAGTGTGGTCAGTTGCCAATACTTTGTATAATATCCTGCGAAAATCAGTCCCATGACGAAATGTGGTATTATTGCGTAGATTCCTTGATAGATGAATGATTGTCCTCAATGTCGAACTCAAGATGATGAATAATCCGCGATTGCCATTTTGAAATCTCTTGAATAAGTAGCCTACGTAAAGGAACTTCTTCAAATAATGAGTTTATGATCAAAACTAGTCCCCAGATTAGATAGTTTTTGTGGTACACATACTTGATCGATTCGATTGCATCGTTGTCAGCTGTACCCGAATAGGTCATTAGACGGTATACAAGTCCGGTTGTAAAAAGGGTTAGGAAAAGCAGTAGAATCGATCGTAGAATGATCGTGAAGGATATCTTAAGGTTTAGGTGCTCAAGCTTCCAGCCTCTTTTGTTAAGAATGAGGGCGATTATTGCAAGCGTGATCACTTCAATTACAACAATAGTTAGGCTTCCATACTCGTTGAAAAAATAAGTCCATGTTTTTGGGGACCTTGTTGATAACATAAGGAGGCCACTAATCGAAGAATAGATAAATACCCCAAGCCCTATGACTATAACAAGAATTGCTTCTTGCAAATTTGTCAGACGTCTTATTCTCTCAATCATTCCGATGCATTCTGACCAGCGATTTATAACCCGACAATTATCAATGCAATTTTTACTGTATTTTACCTTGTTGATCCTTCGAATTCCAAAACGTTAGCCGCCGAAATTGATTTCCGCTTGGAAATAATGAGAATTGCGTACAAAGTTTCATCTATTGTTGTGCGTACTTGCTATAAGGTCACACCTTTTGAAATTTATTTGTTCCTTTAATTCTTTCAAGTTGTGTACCCACGGGGAATTCTAAATACGGAATAATAGCCGGGTCATAATTTGCAATTGTGTTCAAATCATAAATCCCGGAATTGTCTGCATCGTCAAGATATTCTTGGTCCTCGGTCCCAGAAAGAAATTTCCAACCGCTGTCAATTTCGTTTGCAGGTTCGTCCTTGTACATAAAGTCAACTATTTCCCCGTCGACCATAATTTTATCAGTAGCCATACCAGCACCCATGGGTCTCGGTAAAATTCTTTTGATTTCTTCCTTTTTTAATTTGAAGTTCTTCGGTATCATAATAGTCACGCACAACGTTCGCAAAAAAACAGGTGTTCCGGCAGACCAAACCTGCCGGTAGGCGTCAAAACTCCGCCGGGCATGAACATGTTCCCCTTTGATCAATTTCCGCCTTCAATTAGTGGATGCATGTCCATTGTTAAGGAGTCCTATTTTTGGATTTTCAGTCCTTGTTAAAACCAGTCCATTGATATTTTGCACCGATCTTGTCGGCAATGACTTTTGTAAGTGTTCTGCCTATTCGATATAGATCTATATCCATTTTTCGGTCTGAAATTCGCAAGAATTGTTTTGGGTTTATAATGCAAACTGTCTTTGTTTTATTGTCTTTAGTCACTGCCAGGATTTCGCAGGACACTCTTCTTTGGGGAACATTTAAATTTTCTATTTGTCCCTTGAGTTTCATGGTATCGATTTGATTAATAGGCAAGCTTACAGTTTTCCAGGGAAAATATTTAATCTGTAATTGTTTTGAGTCGATTTTGATAACAGCGTGAGTAGTTTGGAAACCCCTTGAAAGTCCGTCAATCAATTTTATCACAGCCCCATAAATAAAAATAATGTCAATAAGGAATAAAATGACTTGAAAATCATCAATTAAGACTTGAGTGATAAAAAAAGCCCCAATACCAGCAATCGTTCCGAAACCGACGACGATTAAAATATCTATCCAGTCCTTAAGACTTCGTTCATAATCTATTGTAAGATTAGGCTCCTGAACGCTGATTCTAAAGTTACCGACCTTCACGAATTTGTGCTTATTTTTTATGGTGTTGTTAAATTATGATAGTGCTCTTGGAGCCTTGCATCTAAAGTTTTGGTATGTAACGTTGCGACCTTGGGGGGCAGATGAAGGAGATGCGACTGATTTGCCCCGTCTCCGTAAAATGATTGCTTTTTGATCTTTTTTGAACATAAAAAAGCCCAGCCTGAAGGTCTATGACATCGCTCACATGGAACAGAGACGTTGCTCCTGCCACCATACTTGTGGCAAAGTCAACATTTGTTGTGTGAGGCTTTGTATCTACTGACGTAAGCGAACTCCCCGAATAGGCAATTCCTAATTGTGGAATCAATATTTGAGAATACATCTCCGGTACCGATTGAAATCAACAACAACCCGGTCAACAAGAATTTTTGGAAAAGGCTCATTTTTTTGAATTAAAAATTCTAATATATAAAAGCATATCTGTGCAACAAAGCGCCCATGAAAATTAGTCCGTACGCTCCACTGAGCACACGCTTTGATCGTTATGAAGACATGTGTGGCCACGGAAAATGTTGCGACGAGTCAGGATCCCAAGCCTCGAACTACTCATTACGTAATGAGTCTACCGGATTTGATGTTGCCGCTTTTGCAGATTGGTACCCTATGGAAAGCAGGACAATAAAAAACATAACAACTGACGTTAGAACGTAAATGCCAGGGTTGATTTCAGCGTGGAAGGCATAATCGGACAAGTATTCACGAATAAGATACCAGGAAACAGGGAAGCCAATGAATAGACTAACCAAAACGAGGTTGGTAAAATCGCTGCAAAGCATGATTACGAGATTTCCAACGGAGGCGCCCATCACTTTTCGAATTCCCAACTCTTTGGTCCTCCTTTCAGCAGTGAAAGAAGCCAGGCCAAACAGGCCCAGGCATGAAATGAGAACAGCAATAGCCGTAAAGCTTAAGGATAGTTTTCCAAGGACAGCTTCTGTTTGATACTGATTGTTGAAAACATCATCAAGAAAAATATACTCAAACGGGTAATCAGGATTGTGCTTCCTGAATACACGCTCAATTTGCGCTATGCTTGTTGTTATGGGTAATTCCTTGCCTAACTTAATGAAATAATGAGAGCCAACATTTTCAGAATACATGAATATCATCGGTTCAATGCCAAACTTCAGGTTATCATTATGGAAGTCATCTGTGATGCCGATTATTTTTCCCTTTCCGTTCCACATTTCAAGCTCACTTCCCACAGCATTTTCAAATGAAAATCCCATAACTTCCGCAGCCTTCCTGTTGATAATATAGTTGGAAGCATCCTGACTGTCAATAAAGTTTCTGCCACTTTGGATTTTAATATTCAAAGTTGGAATGAATTCCGCATCACACCGATATATCTTGAAAAGGATGGAGGAGTTATCCGGCTTGCCGGCCCAAACCGGGTCTGTAGTTGTAATGGGGATGGTAAAGATGTTGTTCCCTCCAAAGGCAATGCCTTCAACAGAGGCTAATTGATGCAGATCATTTTTAATAGTCGCGTACGATTTGACAATGCCCTCATTTTGGTCAACCACTATAATATTGTCTCTGTCAAATCCAAGGTTTTTGTCACTGATAAAAACTATTTGTTTGTACGCGGCAATGCTTCCGACAACGAGAATTACAGAAGTCGTGAATTGGACTACGACCAGCGATTTACGAAGGACATTTCCCGTTGGTCCCAATTGCGTATTTCCTTTCAAAACTTTAACAGGATTAAATCCTGACAAGACAAAAGCGGGATAACTTCCTGCAAGCAATCCGTAAATCAATGTAATCCCCAAAATCCCTGCGATAAACAACGGGTTGGTTAAATTTAACCGGATGGATTTGGCTGTGATTTCATTAAAGTAGGGCAGAAGAAGTTGAACAATCACAAGGGCGAAGACCAGCCCAATGAAGGACAGCAGAATCGACTCGGAAATAAATTGAACAATCAGACTATTTTTTTGTGCGCCAATTGATTTTCTAACTCCCACTTCGCGGCTTCGACTGGTTGCCCTGGCTGTCGAAAGGTTTGTGAAATTAATACAAGCCATCACAAGAATCAGAATAGCCACTGCCCCGAAAAGGTAAATCTGTTGTATCCTTCCACCGGTGCTCTTTCCGTTTTCAAAATCACTGTATAGCCGTGACTTCACATAGGGAAATAGAAATGGCGCGCTGGAACAGTCGGGGCAGTTACGCTTAATCAGATCACCAATTTTCCGGTTTGCAATTTCGTCGAACCCGGAGGATTTCAACAGTACCGTTGTTCGGGTGCCGCCACTTTTCCAATGTTGCGTCCAGGGATTTTCTTTTGTAAAAAGTTCGAACGAAGCAACAAATTCAAATTTAAGCGTTGAATGTTGGGGGATATTGGCAAAGACACTGGTGACAACAAGTTCATGAATTGCTCCCAGGTTCAATGATTTCCCTATAGGGTCCTGGTTTTTAAATAACTTTTCAGCCAGTCTTTCGGAAATAGCAATTGATTTGACGTCTGTGAGGGGCTTGGACTCATTGCCTCTTACAATCGGAAAGCTGAATATCCTGAATAGTGTCGGGTCGGCATAAATACCAACTTCATTGAGCGAACTCGTTTCATGCTTAACTAACAATTCTGTTTGCATGCTGTACTGGGCTGCCAATTCTACTTCAGGAATTTCCTGTACGATGACATCCTTGAGTCTGGCCGGAGTGGCTTGGAACGTTTCAATCTTTCCATCGGGATACGTGTTGTTGACCAATACTTTGAAAATACGGTCACCATTCGAATGGAAACGGTCGAATGACAATTCATCGATGATCCACAGAAAAATGAAAATGCTCGTGACAAGTCCGACAGTCAAGCCAAAGACATTGATGAATGTATAACTCTTATGCCGAAGCAGATTGCGGATGGAGGTTTTGAAGTAATTCCCGAGCATATAGCAAATCTAAAATTATTCCACAGGTTTAGTGAATACTGGAAAAATAACAATCGTGCCAATTTCAATCTTTTATACCAATTCAATTTCGAATGTTATTTTAACTGTGCGTTCCAATACTGAACACCGGTATGTCAGATTTGGACATTTGAGATAGCTTTATTTGCGGTGGGTTTGGCTTTTGGCTTTTATGTCGCAGTGCATTTGCAATAGAGTGGCGTAAACCGTGAGCAGACCGGCATAGAAGTCTGTCCAATTTCGAAGCACTGGGTTACATGTTCGTCTTACTTATCGTAAGGGCGAGAAAGGTAGGACCAGATTGTCGTTTCGGAAAAGAAATGGAAGACCTTAGAACAAGGACTGAAACTGATCAGGAAAAGCTGCTGCTGTACTTTCAATAAATTCATTGAAGAGTGAAAGAGTTCTTAGAGAAGAACTCATCCAAATTGTTTCAACCATTCTCTTGCTGCCTGTTCATCAATAAACATTTTTGTCGGGAATGGTTGTCGTTTTATGATAAGCAATAAATTGATAACGTATTTTCCAAGCACAGTATCAGACAAGAAAGCAATTGCTTTTGTCATTTTCTGTATTTCTGATCCCCCATAATCCCGTGCTTCTTTTGTTGGAATGTGAAAATTCGTAACGTCCATCAGCCAGCAGAGTTTTTCTCCTTTTGAAATTTTTCTTATGTCCTCAAATAGTTGCTTGCTTTCTTCAACAGTCTGAGCGGGATGTTGTTTGGAAACAAAGCATAATATTCCACTTTTGTCAATCCACATTGTGTGGATGGGATTTTCTATTATTTCTGCATTCTCGTGTGGTTTCATTTGTCAATCCGTTTGTCTGTTTATGTTGAAAGTAGTAGGTTTTTCACTTTGCGATCAGAATTGGAATAATATTTTTCGCTATAAGGAAATCAGGGGTTTCCATGGCATCTTTGAGATGCATTAAATTGTTAACGATATAATTTTTTTAACGACGTGAGTGTCATTTTCCGCATTGCTGTTGTTGTCGTTACCAAAAGAAGTTCTACTTCGTGATTCATCGTCTTTTATTTAATTGGCAATGAAAAATGAAATATGGCCCCTTCGTTTTTTTTTCCCTCTGCCCATACCCTGCCATTGTGCTTGGCAATTATTCGCTGCACGATCGCCAGGCCTACGCCATTTCCCTCAAACTCAGCCTGCGAATGCAAACGCTGGAAGACACCAAATAATTTATCGGCATATTTCATGTCGAAACCGGCTCCGTTGTCTTTTACCGAAAGGAGAATTTCCCCGTTTTTCTCCTCCGATGAGATTTCTACCACCGGTTCATTTTTCTTTGAAGAATATTTAACAGCATTTGAGATCAGGTTGAACATTACATGGTGAAGCAGGCCATAATCTCCATTCACCGGGTGAAGATTTCCAATTTTAATTTTTGCATTGTGCTTCGTAGTCTTGTTGATTTCATTCACCACACGGTGTGTCAGTTCATTCATGTCAACCATGATCGACTGCAGGTCTTTTCGTCCAAGCCGCGAGAACGCCAGTAGTTCGTCTATCAGCGTTCCCATTTTTGTTGCATTATGACTGATGTTTTCTATGATTCGTTTTCCTTCGTCATCTAATTTAGCTCCATAGTCTTCGTTGAGTATTTGGGCATACCCATTCACAGCGCGAAGTGGGGCGCGCAAGTCATGTGCAACTGAATAGGAGAATGATTCTAATTCTTTGTTGATAATTTCCAATTCTTCCGACTTTGCTTTTAGTTGATGGATATGACTTTCCAATTCTTCTCTCAGCGTATTTAGACCAACGGCAATGGCATCTATTTTATCGCCTTTGTCTGAAATGGGGACAGCATGCGAGAAATCATTTTGGATGTATTCGACAAGAATTTCAATAATTTTATCTATTCGTTTGTCCTCTGGTTCCATTTTACAAATGTTTCACTAACGAATTTTGCGTCTCTTGTTCATGCGGGATGTCTGAGTCTGCGTACATTGGGTCAGCCGCCATGCAGTATTTCAGTTGTCTCAGTTCCGATATGAAATTTCACGTCACCTAAATAGAATTGTTTGTCTGTCGTAGGCCAGGCGTGCCGTTGTATTTTGTTTTCGCTTGGCGGTAACTTGGCATATAAGGCGTACCGGACCATAATTGATGATTAACCATCATAATCTGCCGGCATGGCTTACAGGTATTTGCTTGTTGCACGACTCCAAGATACTTCTAAAAATCCTATCTTGTTGCCCTGCAAGGACGAAAAACTATCTGGAAAAAGTGGTCAGTCCTTTTCAATAATCGGATCGTGTGCTGTCGATAGTTTCTATCGGAGGATCAGGGTAATGCCCTATCTTCGTTTCGTTTATTCAGGCACATCAAGTATTATGAGGTCAGGAAAGACATCGACCCAGTGGCGTTCTTCAAGCTCATGCTTGTGGGATATTTTGAAGACCCGGGCAGTGACAGACGGATCATTCAGATTGCCTTTATGCGCCTGGATATCCTTTGTTTTATCGGTTACAACATTGATGACCAGTTTTCCTGGCACGATGCGCTTAGCCGGACATGCCTGCTTGATCGGGAAGATACTCTCAAAGAATTATTCAAAAACGTGGTGAGGCAGTGCGTAGAAAAGGGCCCAGCAATGGCACCTATTTTTTGTTGTCGGCTGGCCGTTCCGTCCACGGGGCGGTCATTAACTGTTTTATTTATTTTGATTCTCAGCGTTCAACAAGTCCTAATTCAAAATATACAAACCCAGCGTACACTTTCTATCTGTCGTCCGGTCAATTATTTGTTCTTTACATTTATGTTTTACACCTGTACAGTACGCTGTCTCTTGTTACGTTATCGTGTAATTCTTTTTGATCAGATGGTGAGTCAGTAAAAGTTTTTATTTCATTTCCCACGCAATTGTATAAGACAGGTGTGTCTATTCCGTCACACGAGGGATCAGTAAGGGCGATAAAAATAACAGTTTGACCTTGGTATGTTCCTTTTATTATAGAGATTTCACATGTACAATTAGTCATTGTTTTTTTCAACGCTGCGATCCAGGGAACATCGTCAATGGAAACAGTCGGAGTACACGCATTTGTGGCAAGCTTGTCTTCATCGTTGCAACTAACAGAACCGATGGTTAGAGTAATCAACATTACACCAATAATTTTTCTCATGTGTCCTTTTTTAATTTCATGGTGTTAGACACTGTCTATCGGGAATTGGTTGGAGTTGGGGATGTGACGTTGTGGGGAAGGCCGTGTCCGACTACTTGCGAGGAGCGACCGATTTGCACCCACTACTCCGAATTGTCAAGTGACAGAACATTGTTTGGAGTCTAAACAGCAATTACACCTGACTCCGAAATGGCATATGCGTCTTATTTGACATTGTCATAAATCCTTAAACATGTCATCAATTCGTCTGTCCCTTACAGCCCACAATTTCACATCCTTCGAAAACAGGCTCAAGGTGTCACGTGAAATCCTGTACTCAAATACCTGTGCGTAGATCCGCATTGCTTCTTCGAATTCTTTCAGTTCATCTGTCGAGCTGTTATACGCTTTTGAGTCACCGGGCAAAAAAATACCAGGATCGAATGAGCCCATTGAGTATTTCATTGAGTCGATCGAAAAACAAATTTCGTTTCCTTTTGAGGTCCACCTGGCGCTTATGTCACTCGAGTTAATTCCAGGAAGTAAAATTGTCTCATCCTCGCTAAAGTGCAACGATCTAATAACCCGGCCATTTTTGTCAGTGAAAAATGCCCGGTCAGTGCTCTTAAATTCTATTAATTTTCCCTTAAATGTCCCGCCAATCAAAATCCAACTATTGTCAACCAAAACCTCTCGTTGTCCACATGAGGACATAAGAAAAAGCAAACTCAAAATCTTAAACGAAATCTTCATTGAATTTATGATGATGCCTGACCATCGCCAGGCGCTGTTCGAAGTTTCAGCTATCAAATCGTCTAACCGGACTTCACAACTTTAGACTTTAAATTTCCGACTTTAAACTTCCGACTTTAACCTCCGCGAGTCAAACGATCGGCAGAGGTCGACTTCCAAATCAACCCAGACTATTTCGCGGTCCGCTCAATCTCCCGCAGGTTTTCCATTTTCTTATTCTTGAGAAATCCGTTGATGTCCTCAAAGTGTTCGCGGATGCGTTTGTTTCCAAATTCAAAAACTTTATCGGCAAGTCCATCGAGGAAATCCCTGTCGTGGGATACGAGGATCAACGTTCCGTCAAATGCTTTCAGGGCATCCTTGAGCACATCCTTGGTTTTAATGTCGAGGTGATTGGTTGGCTCATCCAGGATCAGCAGGTTGACCGGTTGCAGGAGCAGCTTGATCATTGCCAGGCGTGTTTTTTCTCCGCCGGAAAGATATTTCACTTTTTTGTCGATGGTGTCGCCGCTAAACATAAAGGCGCCGAGGATGTCGCGGATCTTGGTGCGGATGTCACCCTGTGCGATCTGGTCGATGGTTTCGAAAACTGTGAGATCCTCATCCATCAGGGATGCCTGGTTTTGGGCGAAGTAGCCAATCATGGAATTGTGCCCCAGCTGCAGTTTTCCCTCGTAATCGATCTCTCCCATGATTGCCTTCACGAGGGTGGACTTTCCCTCGCCATTTTTTCCCACAAAAGCGACCTTTTCTCCCCGCGCGATTGTCAGGGATGCATCTTTAAATACGGTATGGTCGCCATATTTTTTGGTGAGGCCGTCCAGCATTACCGGATAGCTTCCTGACTTGGGTGCTGGCGGAAATTTCAGGTGCAAGGACGATGTGTCCACCTCGTCCACCTCAACGATTTCAATTTTCTCGAGCATTTTAACCCGTGACTGGACTTGCAGGGTTTTCGAGTAAGTACCCTTAAACCGTTCGATAAACTGCTCGATGTCTGCGATCTGCTTCTGCTGATCATCGAATTGTTTTTGCTGTTGTTCCCTGCGCTCTTTTCTTACCTGCAGGTAATGGGAATAATTCGTTTTATAATCGTAGATCCGACCCATGGTGATTTCAATGGTGCGATTCGTCAGGTTATCCACGAAAGCCTTATCGTGGCTGATGACAATAACAGCTTTTGCTTCGTTGGTCAGAAAATCTTCCAACCATTGAACGGATTCGATATCGAGGTGATTGGTTGGTTCATCGAGCAGGATGAGATCAGGTTTTTGCAACAGAATTTTAGCAAGCTCGATCCGCATTCGCCATCCGCCACTGAATTCTCTTGTCGGCCGTGTAAAATCCTCGCGGACGAAACCGAGTCCAAGCAGGGTTTTTTCTACTTCAGCATCAAAATTGATCTCTTCTATAGAGTAGTATTTTTCGCTGAGCTCCGATACCTGTTCAATGATGCGCGAATATTCATCGGATTCATAATCTGTCCGGGTTTCGAGTTGATGATTCAGGTCATCCATTGCTTTTTTCATGTTGAGGATTTTTGAAAAAGCTTTTGAAGCCTCCTCAAACAAGGTTGTATTATCCTCAATCAACAGGTGTTGTGGAAGATAGGCAATCACGGCATCCTTCGGGGCCGAAACTTTACCGCGTGTCGGTTTATTGACGCCTGCCAGTATTTTCAATAACGTCGATTTTCCCGCCCCATTCTTTCCCATGAGAGCAATTCTATCGTTTTCGTTAATGTTGAATGTAATATTGCTGAAAAGGGCGGAACCGTTGAACTCCACGGTAACTGAATCAACTGAAATCATTGGTTTTAAAAATAAAGGCGCAAAGATAAGATTTATTTCTTCATCGGGGAATCAGGTTACCCCGGGTCGGCATTCCAACGATTGCATTCCGAGATTGGTTCTTTGCCGGTTGGATTTCAGGAAAGGTTAACCGCCGATATCGCTTTTTTTTGCTTTTATAATCGCAAAACTGCCTGGAAGCCGCAAATCGGACAAACCGGCTAATTCGCTGTAACAGGCACAATGCAAATGTACGGTCGCTAGACTTCTGGAACGGCCGTTTTTTTCTTACATAGATACCTCTGCCGCGAAAAATGGAAGGTTGAAGTCGCGCTTTTGGGCTTGCTTGCCTCCCGGTAAACCGGAATAAACCGGTTTGTTTTTTGCCAGCTATGAAAACACCCCACTATACATTTCGCATTGCGAAGGCATTTGCCATTTTTTCAGTTGCCCTGATGTTTCAATGTTCCGACCATTCGTTGGAGATTACAACAACGGATCCGGAGACGTCGATTTCCATGTCCAGTACCGGCTATGTTATTTCGCCCGCGTCGTGTGCGGAGTGCGATTACGTTGTTCCTTCGTCTACAGGGACAGTCGTTGTAGATGGAATCACTCTTGGATTGCACCCGGGGTCTGTTATTTGTCTCAGCGCGCTCAATAACTATGTCAGCATTGCGTTCCGGAACCTCAACGGCTCCGGGGCCGCGCCGATCATCATCACGAATTGTGGCGGGGTTGCAACCGTGAATGCGACAGGCAAACCGTATACCATCAAAGTCGAAAACAGCAAACACTTCCGGATCAAGGGTGGCACGGGCAACAACTATGGTATTAAACTGTCGGGCGGACATATGGGCCTGACGCTGGAAAAGCTGAGTACGGTTTTCGAAGTCAATAACATTGAGGTTTCTCATGTCGGCTTCGCCGGGATTATGGCTAAGACAGATCCGACTTGTGACGATGCGACCATCCGCGGCAATTTCGTGATGAAAAATATCATCTTTCACGACAACTATATTCATGACACCGGGGGCGAGGGTATGTACATCGGAAACTCATTTTATGAAACGGGTATGAACCTGAGCTGCGGGTTTAGATTGCCCCATATCATCGACGGATTGAAGATCTATAATAACCGGATTGAACGTGCGGGTTGGGATGCAATACAAGTGGGCTGCGCTGTGACAGGAGCTCACGTTTACAGAAACCGTATCGAGGATTACGGCTACCTGAATGTTACCTATCAAAACAACGGCATTCAGTTTAGCCAGGGCTCAAAAGGAATTTGTTACAGGAATTATATCAACAGAGGCCCTGGGATGGGAATCAATGTAGTTGGATATGGTGACAGTTTTATTCACGACAACGTGATCCTCAACGCAGGTTCTTTTGGGATCTTTTGCGATGAGCGGAATACAAGAAATCTGCCGGGCTTCAGGATCGTGAACAATACGATCATCAATCCGGCGCAGGATGGCATCAGAATGTACAACGAATACGTACCGGGAGTGATTTTCAATAACATCATTGTGAATCCCGGGAGTTTTTCAAAATATATTTATCCGCGTACCGGCAATGATGCTTACGTTTATAAGATCAACAAATATATTCCGGTGGAATTATCGCACAACATTTTTACAATGGATCTCGATTTCCTGAAGTTCAAAAATCCTGAAAACAATTTCAGGTTGTGTGCCGGGTCTCCGGCGCGAGATGCTGGCAGGGATGTGAGCTCTTTCGAGATCCTGTACGACTATTACGGGCTGGTCCGTCTGCGGGGAAACGCATTCGATATCGGAGCAAGTGAATACGACGAGATGTCGTTGCCGCCGCTTCATTGACCGATTGCTTTGACGATTCATCCTGCGTATTTTAAGGTGGTCGAATGAAGCACATTTCGCAATCCAGGAAATCTATTTTTACCGGTGCGAGTTTATGAACATTGTAAGATCCCCGGGTCCAGGACTGCGGGGATCTTATTTTTCAGATCATTTTCTTAAAACGCCTGGGAGACGAGATCAGATAAAACAAAAACGCCATTATCAGGACGCCCGCGCCAATTCCGAGAATATAATACTTTGATGGCGGCGATTTGTGCTGTTCCTGTGTAACCGTTACCATCAAATTAGCTTTTTGCCGGGTGAGCGTTTGCTTTTGTCCGCCGGGCCATGTTACGATGACGGAATCGATGACCGATGCTTCACCAACGCCAAAGTGTGCAATCACGGAATTTTGCGACAAATGACTTGAGCCGCCGTCAATCTCACGAAGCATTTTTGTTTTCCCCACGACGATTTCGACGGCTGAGCCGATCCCATGTGTATCCGTCTCGCGGCCCTGCAGCTTCACTTTAAACCAATTCCCATTGACAGCTTCATTTCTATACAATCTCGTGACCGAAGTCACAGGATAGTCCAGCAATGGCTTCTGGTTAACAACTAGTAAATCCAGATCGCCGTCATGATCCATGTCAAATACTGCAGAACCCCGTCCGATTCCGTAATCGTTCAGGCCAACCATGGGGGCGGTCTCCTGAAATTTGCCGCCGTTATTCTGAAAGTAGTAATCCGCCATGGGAACCACATTTGGATTCAGGTCGCCGTTTGAAACAAAAAGGTCAAGGTCAGTGTCGTTGTCGAAATCGGCGAAGTTTGCCCCCCAGCTGATGGACACGTAATCCATTCCGAGCTCCTTTGCCCTGTCAGCAAATAGCATAGAGCCATCGTTGACCATAAAACGGTTGAAGCGGATGTTGGTAACGTAGTAGTCCATGAATCCATCGTTGTTGAAATCACCAGGGGCAGTACCCATGGCGTTGATCTTCAAATCCAGTTTCAGATCCTTGCTGACATTCGTAAAGCGCTCCCGGGGATAGTCATTTTGCAGCATCACATTCGGTGTGGCTTTGTATCCGAAATCGTGGTTGATAAAAATATCCAGATCGTTGTCGCGGTCGAGATCTGTGAAAATTCCGCCAAAGCCAAACCCTTTGTGGGACAGACCAAATTCGCTATAGACATTTTCGAAACGTTTCCCGTCAATATTTTTTAAGAGATATCCTTCGGCAGTCTGGTTGGCCCCGACAATGGTGGCGTCATTGATCTGGCTGAGCGATCCTTCGTAGCCTAAAAAGTAATTGCCGACATAGGCGTCGGTAAAACCGTCCATGTCAAAATCTCCGAAACTCACCCCCGTACTGAATGACATCATATCCTGAAGGCCGAATTGCGCAGTGGCATCATTGAAAGTCGAATTTCCGTTGTTGAGAAAAAAAAGGTTTCGGGCACGCGGGATTTTTTTGACGCTGTCCCTGTCTGTAATTGTGGTCACGAAAAGGTCGGTCCAACCATCCTTATTGACATCCGCGGCAGCGACTCCCTGTGTAACATAATGCCGGGTGACTTCCAATCCGGAACCCGCAAAAATGTTGGTAAATGTTCCGTTCTGATTGTTTACGTAAAGGGCGTCATCATTCATTCCCCCGGTGAGGTACAGATCTTCCCATCCATCATTATTAATGTCCACCACACAGGCGCCTCCGCCAAACATGCCTTCATAAACAATGAACTGGTGATCGATCCCGGCCTGTTGGGAGATTTCCTTAAATGAGGTCTGGTTCTGACCTTTGACACTTAAAACAAAAAGGGACACGACAAAGAATAGCGACAGCTTTCGGTTATTCAATGGTACCTGCATAATTTTTTTCTCTCCGCCAATTTAAGGCATTTACGTTCTTGCCGATCTTTATGCCTTCCGCCAGGCCGACCAGGTTATCCTGCTGGGAATGGATGCCGCCGTAAAATCGGGAATTCGCGATCTCTTCCGCTATTTGCCAGAATGATGAGAAAGATCGCGGTTTGAATTCGACTCCCCTTAGTTCATCTTTCGGTCTGCCCGTGTGGGCATCGTCAGTGATTTCAATATTCTGTCCGTAAAGATCCGCAAGCACGGTTGCCACTGCCGCGCCCTGCGTTGCATGTCCGGAAGGAAAAGAAGGAAACGGCGGATCCGGCCAAAAGCTTTCCCATCTCGTGTCAATATTTTTCGAAATGAAACTGGAAGGTCTTTCGGAATAATAGTGGTATTTCGATTTCCAGCAGTTAATAAAGGCGTCTGCCACCGCAAGGCCTACACGTGCATAAGTGGAGGCGCATTCGGTCAATCCCGGATTTACTTTTTTAATTACCAGCGTGGCCAGGTACCACGAGTGTCCCGGGGGTGTAAAGGTTTCGCCAGGGTCGTCGCCCCACCACAAAGCGGCCTCTTTTTCAGGCATGCTCAGGACTTTACTTTTTTCATAAACCTGGATGTACTCGTGGTAGTATGCCGAAATCCTGCTTGTGTCATACTTTAGCAGAAGCGGTACGGGAAGAGTTTGGTTTGCAAGCAGAAACATACGATTCTCTCCCCAGTGCGGGTGAAGCGGGTAATGACTGAAGGATTGTCCGTACAGCGGAGGTTCCCATGAACCGGGAAATGATTGCTTTATAAAAGCTTTATCGAAATTATTCAAGTAACCGCGGTGTCCGCCGTCGGTTTCCGCCCAGGAAGATATTTTCTCTGCTATAGCCTTGCCGTACTCGACCGATCTGTTGACGATTTCCTGATCATTTATAGTTTCAGAGAAATATTCAAGAAAATGATTTTCCAGCGAATCGATCCTGATCTTATTTTGATCGGAAGTTTGGTGATACATTTTTTTCAGGATGAAAGCCTGGCCGGCATTCATGGTGATCAACCAATCATAAGTTTTCCCGGCTTGCGGAAGCGGAAGTTCTCCGAGGCCATTTAATTCGCCGGCAAGTGAATTGTAAGCCGGATCGCCGTGAACGACTGACTCATACATGGTAAGGCCGATATATCCCAGGGCACGCGAAGCGTATGTTGGCGAGTTCGAGGGAGTATTTTTGGTGATATCCAAAGTCAATAGCGCCCAGGAAGTGGTTACATCCTGGGGTGTGACAACCTTTTGCTCCCTGAGCACGGCACAGGCCGAGAGGGATATGAGAAGAATAAGGATTGGTGTTTTTTTATTTTTCATCTCATTTGATTTTAATCTACACCCGTGATAAATGCCTGCGCGTCACGACCCTTCCCAAGGCGGTAAGCAGTCAGCGGTTTTTGTGTGATGCCAAAATAGAAAGTGTCGTGAATTTTTATAACGCTTCTAACGTCGCCTTTCAATATAAGACCTGACATACTTTGTGGAACATATTCGAATTCGCCCCTGCCATTACCCCGCAGAAGTACGCCATAATTCGCATCGGATTTTCCAATCTTGATCTTGCTATAGCTGTTGTTCCCGCATAACAGGAGGTCCAGGTTTCCGTCATTGTTAAAGTCCAGGGTTTCAGTTGCATGAACGGGTGAAAATTGCGCCTCCAAAGGCAACGGCGTTGGTTGATATTTTCCACCTGAATTTTTTATAAACAACGTTGTTTCAAGGTGATCAACGTGGAGTCGTTTTGCGGTTCCGAGTTCGTTCTCATCAAAGATGTCTGTCAGCACCGCATCGGCGTAGCTTTTGTAATCGGTGAATCGCGACCGCAGTTTGCCGATTTGCTCCAGCAGTTCGTCCCTGGTTACGTAGGGGTAACTTCTTCCCTGAACATAAAAACAGAAAAGCGGATCAACCGATCCATTGGCGTCAAAATCCTTAAAGAATAATTCAGCAGGTTGATCGGCCGAAACTTTACATTGGGAATTCAATCCATAATTTCCAGCGATAATTTCCGGGATCTGATCGTTGTTGACGTCCGCTGTATCGATGCTGTTCCACCATCCATGGAAGGTCTTGCTGAAATATTCAGTCGTCCTGTTTTCCAGCTTATCGTTTGAATTGAGAAACACAGAGATCGCCATCCATTCGCCTGTCACAATCAGATCCTGTTTGGAATCATGATTGATGTCGAACCAGATTGCGTCGGTGATCATCCCGGCCTTTTTTAGAGATGGTGCGATTTCTTCAATCCGGTTGGTGAAATTTCCTTTTCCATCGTTGATCAGCAAAAAACTTTCGGGAATTTCCGGATACCTGCCGGGAACGGATCTTCCGCCAATAAAAATATCGGGGTGGCCATCGGCATTATAGTCACTGACTGCGATGCAGCCCTTGCTGCCGATGACGTTCGGTAACGAATTACTTTTTATAAACTCGCCTTTTGTGTCGTTGAGATAAAGGCGGTCCTGAAGCATTGGACTGCCTGGCTCCAGGTTATGATAACCCCCGGTGGCGACATACAGGTCAATGAACCCGTCGCCATTTGCGTCCAGGAATGCTGCGTCGGCGTCGATGTAATTCCTGTCATCCTCGAAGGAACCGCATGTCTTTGCGAAAAACGCCTTGTTGCGTCTTTGGAGGTAGAGCTTTGCGGGGATGCCGTTGCCACCACTGACATAAACGTCTTCCAATCCATCGTTATTAATGTCGGCCTTTATGAGACGCGGTCCCCCATAGGAAAGCTGGTTCAGCAACAGAGGCTGGCGTTTGAAGTCGTTGATTTGAAGAGAAGGAATTTCTTGATCGAAGGAAGGTTTGACTGCCTGAAAGACCTTCCCGGATTGCTGTTTGCTGACCTGTTTCCGTTTGCCATCCAGTTCCTTTAGAACGATCAGTTGATCCGCCTGGACGTTAACGATCGACTGTGTTTTCCCGGATGGCCAGCGTATAGTCAGGGAGTCGACGGAAGCTTGTTGTCCAAGTCCGAAATGTAACACTGGCGTAACGGTTGAGAGGTATCCGCGTGATGGCATTTGCTCGAGGTGCTGGCTTTTTCCATTGTTCCAGACAGAGACCCGCGCGCCGGTTCCTTGTGTATTCATCCCTTCGCCGGCCAGGGTGATCTTCAGGAAGTGATGTTTATTTTTTTCTGCATTGTTCCGGAAAATGAATGCGGGCTGATTGATATTATTAACGATAATGTCCTGGTCGCCATCGTTGTCAAGATCTGCATATGCCGCTCCATTGCTGTTGGAAGGCAGCTTCATACCCCACGCCGAGGTTTGATTTGTAAAGCGGAGACCGTCGTTATTTGAAAAAATATAGTTTGAGATGTTGGATGAAGGCATGTGCCGGATGATCTCGAGGACTTCTTCCCGTCTTAATCTTCCTTTTGACTTCACAAAATTGTCCATGTATTTGATGAAGTCAAGATTTGTATAGTCCCTGACATATCCGTTGGTAACCAGCAGGTCTTTCAAGCCATCGTTATCATAATCCGCAAGCAGCGCTGCCCAGCTCCAGTCGGTATTGGATATCTGTGACAATTGTCCGATCTCACTGAATGTATTGTTTCCATTGTTCAGGTGGAGCATGTTGCGCATGTACTGGTAATGAAATCCCGATCTCACGTTCAGATCGAACTTTGCGTAATTATCCGGTGACATCAATAATTTCTGCCGGTGATTGTCTTCCGGAAGCATGTCCAGCGTGACGATCTCGAAATGTCCATCGTTGTTGATATCCGCTACATCGTTGCCCATGGAAAACTGGCTGGTATGTCCAAGATAGTCCTGAAGTCTGTTTGTAAAAGTGCCGTCGCGGTTGTTGATGTACAGGTAATCAGGTACGGCGTAGTCATTGGAAAGATAAATGTCCGGCCACCCATCGTTGTTTATGTCCGCAATACCGGCGCCCAGCCCGTAAGTTAGTTCCGACCCATTAATGCCAGTGGCAGGCGTAATATCTTCAAAATACTGGTTGGTTTGTCTGAATAAACGTACACCTCGCAATGGATCGTCTTTTTTCAGCAACGCCGCAGTGTTCGCCTCATTCAGGATCGGCAGGTTTACAGGATTATGATTGAGCAACAAAAGGTCGAGGTCCTGATCGCGGTCGAAATCGAAAAAATAGCCCTGGTTACTGAATGCTTTGCTGTCGAGTCCGTAGGTCGCAGCTTTCTCCTCAAAACGTGGGATGTTATCAGCATCATTTCCGATATTGATGTACAATTCGTTCTTCCGGTTTTCATCACGCACCATTCCGGAGTAACAAACATAGACATCGGACCTGTTGTCTCCGTTGACGTCGGCGAGCGTGATACCGGTTTTCCATGGACCGTTCCTGCAGGATATCCCGGCGCTTTTGGTGACATCGCGGAATTTCATGCCGCCCACGTTGAGGAACAATTTATTTTCGTGCATGTTCGACGAAAAATACAGGTCGATCATACCATCGCCATTGACGTCCCCCGCTGCGACGCCGCCGCCATTGTAGAAATACTCGTACATGAGAATATTCGTGTTGACGCCTTCGTCGAGTGCGTTGGTGAACACGACGTTTGTTACCTGTGGGTCCAGTAGGGTGAATAGGGCAGAGTCGGGGCTTTCCCCCTGCACGGGCTCGCTGTTTTCGGGGTTACAGCGAAAAAAAATTGCTGCCGGAAGAAGGAGTATATATGCCCAATGGATCTTCATCAACCTCGGTTTAAAAAAAAAGAATCTATCCCGAACCCAAACACGGGATAGATTCAAAAAAGGAAATTAATCAGTACCCGGGATTCTGGATCAGTTTGTCATTCCTGCTCACTTCATTTCTGCTGATCGGCCGGTAGTACATTTTATCAACCCACGTTCTTGATTCATTATCCGTATTCACCTGTGGGACATACGTATAATCATAAACGGTTTTATCATGTCTGTATGGAACGCGGGGCGATTGTCCCGCCTTGAGGGTTGCTTCGATGTGGATTTCCCCGATCGGTCGCCCAAGCGTCGCGGCGGCGATCATCCATCGGCGCGCATCGTGGTACCGGTGTTCTTCGTATGCGAGCTCGATCCGCCTTTCATTGCGATAACGGTCGCGCAACGCCACACCGCTTTCGGCAATCGCGGGCATCCCGGAGCGGAACCTTATCTTGTTCAGCCACGTCCTGGCTTCATCTTCCTCGCCGAGTTCGATACAGGCTTCGGCGTAATTCAGGACTGCCTCTGTGTACCGGAGGAACGGCCAGGGCACCACCTGATAGCCGGATTGATTTTCAACGACAGCTGGATCCGGATCGATGAATTTCCGTACGTAATAATGGGTACGGCTGCCGTTCCAATTTTCGACTGCCGATTGGCGGGTATCCACACCGTTAATTATTCCGCCGCTGCCGTTGTCGTAATATCCGGTCTGGATCTGGTTGACCGGATCCAGTTGGGCAACGTCCGAAGGACGCGGTTTCCATGTAGCGCCATCGTAGAGGATACTCGCATAAAACCTCGGATCGCGGTTGCTGTAAGGATCGGCGCTATGGGCCGGATTGTTCCAGTCGAATTTGGACCCGTCCATCATTTCATAATCGTCCACCAATTGCTGAACAGGTGTGTTACCCGCCCAGTTGTGATAACCGTTCGGTCCGTTGTTGATGCCGAAATGGATCCCGCCCAGTGGCCAGTTATTTTCAACCGTATAAAGCGGTGTATGTGTACGTTCGAAAAGAAGCTCAACATTTGCCGATGCATCTGCCGCCGCGCTACCGCCGCCCATGGACAGTGCCACATAGTTACTTCTTCCTTCATCGGAAGTCACCGGGGCGCTAAGGTTGAGCTTGTATCCGGTACCTGCATCCAATACAGCTTTTGCGGCCGTCTTTGCAGCTTCCCATCGTGAAGTCTGACTTCCGGAACTGTACCCAAGCAGTTCCTTGTTTGCAAAATCGGCGATCACCGTTGAATTTGCCGATGCTGTGGAAATGTCGTGCAAGTCACTGGCAGCGTACAGGAGCACCCGTGACTTCAATGCAAGCGCTGCAAGCCGGTTGGCTCTTCCTCTTTCAGGGTTCTTTCCTTCCAGGAGGTCGGCCGCATTGTCCAGGTCAGCGATGATGAAATTCACGCAATCCTCGAAACTGTTTCGCGCAACTGAATAATCATCATCAAGTCCGTAAGCCTTGTCGATGAGGGGAACCCCGCCGTAAAATCTCAGGAGCTGGTGGTAATAATAGGCGCGCATGAAATGGGCTTCACCGAGAAGCTGTTCCTTCAGGGGCTCATTCTCAAATGTTGCGTCGGGCAGATTCTCAATGGCGATATTTGCCTGCCGGATCGCCAGGTACATGTTTCCCCATTCGTAGGTAGCGCTCGTCCACGCGATGTTCGACGGACTTTCTGAACCTTCCGTCAGGGTGTTGATATTTCGTCCCGCGTGGGTGAACATGGCTTCATCTGTGTATGCGGCAAGCATTTGCTCTTCAAATCCGCCATACCCGAGGTAGGAGTAAACGTTGAACACAAATGCCTGTGATAAGGCGCCGTCACTCCACGTGATATCGCTTGATATCCGATCCTGCGGTTTAGTATTAAGAAAATCATCGTTGCAGGAAGTCGGTATTAAAATGGCAACCAATGCCAGGGAAATGAATATTTTGATTTTGGTCATACGGCTCGGAGTTAAAATGTTAAACGAACACCGGTATTGATCACGCGGGCCTGCGGATAGTACTGGCCGCTGCCACTAACGGATTCCGGATCCCAAATTTTGAATTTGTCCCAGGTAACAAGGTTCAATGCATTCACATAAACTCTCAATGCGCCGATGCTGACTTTCTCGGTAAGCGTCGAAGGAAGGTTGTAACCCAGTTCGACGTTCTTTAAGCGCAGGTAGTTGGTGTTGAACAGATTGAAAGTGTTGTTCCCATAATTACCTCCGGTGTAATAGGTGTCGCCACGTGTTGCAAGCCTCGGGTATGTACTGCTGGGATTGTCAATGGTCCACCGGTGGTCGTAGCTGTATTTGAGGTAGTTTCCGATATCTCCTGATTCAGTTCCGAATCTCAGCAAGCCGCCGGACGCACCTTGGAACAGAACGGAAAGGTCGAAATTCCGGTACTGAAGATTCATCGTGATGCCGTAGGTGAAATTCGGTGTAATGGTCTTGTCCATTCTGAGCTGGTCGTCGGCATCGATCACACCGTCATCATTCAGATCCTTGAATTTCATATCACCTGGCCTCAGGTTGGAAGTCACCGCGCTGTAGTCGATGGTATTGCTGGCGATCTCTTCCTGGGAAAGGAAAGCGCCGTCAGACTGATAGGCGAGGTAAGCGCCGTAAGGTTTGCCTTCCTCGCGCTGATACTCGGGTGCACCGGGGATCTCGTCCATGAAGATCACCTTGTTTTGCGCATAACCGCCGTTCACACCGGCACTGATCTTCAGGCCGGAAATTTCGGTGTTGTATCCGACCTTAAATTCGAAGCCCTTGTTGTCAACTTTTCCGGCGTTTACCGGGGGGAGAAGGGAACTGATACCCGAGGACGAAGGCGTCGAACCGGTTTTCTGAATCAGAATGTCAGTTCGCTTGTTATAGAAGTAGTCAAAGGACAGGTCGATCTTGCCGCCTAAGCCGGTTGCATCGATTCCCACGTTCATATTGTTTGCCGTTTCCCATGTGAAGTCAGGATTGGCGACACGGGTTTCTCTTAAGGTAGTAGCTACCTGTCCACCGATCGGATATTGTCCGAAACCGTAAGCGCTCAGGAACGCATATTCCTGAAGACCTCCGCGGAAGAAGACCTGGTCGTTACCCATCTGCCCATACGAAGCGCGGATTTTCAGGAAATCAATAAATGTGACGTTGTTTCTGAAGAAGGATTCGTTGGAGATGTTATATCCAAGCAGTATACCCGGGAAAAATCCGAATCTTCCGCTTTCCGGAAAAATGTAAGATCCATCGTATCGCCAGATAAATTCAGCGAGGTAGGTCTCCTTGAAGTTGTACGCAACGCGTCCGTAGTTACCCAGGCGAGCGCGCTTGTATCCGCTTCCGTCCGTGTTCATTTGGAGGCTTCCTCCTGCAAACAGCTGATCAATTGCCGGTGAAATGAAATTGCGCCGGTAAGCCTGGAAATATTCGCCTTCGAATTCCTCGCGGGTAATGCCCGCCATGATGTTGATGGTATGCTCATTTGCAAAAGTGCGGTCATAGCTTAGCATCGCCGTCAGGTTGGTGTTGAGCACATTGCTTTCCGACTGTGTTAGCCGCGGGTCAGAGAATGTAGACCTGAGCGATCGTTGAAGCGTGGGAGTTACTCCATCTGGTTCGTAACTGGCTTTGTCCCATGTATAAAGATACCAGGGCGTTTCCCAGCGTTTGGTGCGGTTGATTGTTTTATCGATCGCGCCCAACATCGTCAATTTTAATCCATCGATCCATGGATTTGTGATCTCGAGTTTTCCATTGGTTTGCAGATAATCCGTGGGATTCCGGTGGTATCCCGTTTGATTTGTGGTAATAACAATCGGGTTTTCACCATTTTCTATATCTGGCCCCGGCAGTCCATTTGGCCACACCTCAGGTTCGGTAGGCCGACCCCTCATCAGCATGCGGAAGATTGCGCCCGCGCCAACTGTTGGAAAATTGCGTACTTCCTCTCTGGCCATGATGCCCAGGCTGGTGTTAATGTACTTGTTAACCTTGGCGTCGAGGTTTATCCGGAAGTTATATTGTTTATAGTAAGTAGCTGAGTTTTTATAGTATGCGTCCTGGAAAAGGTATCCCAGCGAAGCGAGGTATTTCACCTGTTCAGTTCCCCCTGACAATTGCAGGTTGTGACGTGATTGAGGTGACCAGTTTTTAAATGCTGTATTGAACCAGTCTTCATCCGGATGTGTCCATGGATTGGAGTGATCTTTATACTTCTGTACATCTTCCGGACTGAAGATCGCATTGATGGTTTGGCCATTTGAGGCAGTGTAGGTACCATCTGCCTGGATGCCCTCCCATGCAGCCGCCCACTCGTTTGCTGGCAGCGTGTACACGGGAAATTCGTTCATGATAGCCGCATATTCCGATGCGTTCGACATGTCCGGAATACGGGTTGGCTGGGCCCAGCCTTGATTGTAGTCGTAAGAGATCTTAGGTGTGCCGGACTTTCCGCGTTTCGTTGTTATCAGAATCACCCCGTTGGCAGCACGTGCTCCGTAAATCGCTGCAGAGGCATCTTTCAAAACAGACATTGATTCAATATCCTGGGGGGCAAGCCTTCCAAACCCGCCGTCGCGGTCAGGAATACCATCGATTACGATGAGCGCATTGCTGTTTCCCAGGGTGTTGATTCCGCGAATGCGGATCGTGGAAGCGTCATAGCCTGGCTCGCCGCTGGCCTGTATTGCTGTGACTCCGGGCAGCCTGCCGGCGAGGGAGTTCGATAAATCTATAACCGGGGATTTCTGAAGTTCGGTTCCGCTAACAGCAACTACCGATCCGGTGACAGTGACTTTCTTTTGTTCGCCGTAGCCGACTACGATTACTTCCTGAAGTGATGTCACGTCCGATTGAAGTCTGACGTCGAGGACAGTGCGGTTGTTCACAGGTACTTCCTGCGTGACAAAACCAATGAAAGAAAAAACGAGCACGGCTTCTTCGTTGACAGTCAACGAGAATTTTCCGTCGGCATCGGTTGCCACTCCATTGGTGGTGCCTTTTTCAATGACGTTTACTCCCGGCAGGGGCAAACCTGCTTCGTCGACAACTTTTCCGCTCACCTGTATCGCAAAATCAATCGGCGTAAAGACCTCTTTGATTTTTTCGTCATTGGTAGATTTCAGAACGATCTGTTTTCCTATGACTTCATAGCTGATGTTTTCATAGAAAAGTTGTGCAAGAATATCTCCCAGGGGGGCAGCAACTGCGTCCAGGCTAATTCTTTTCAGATTCTTTAAGAGTTCCGGCCGGTAGGTGAAATTGACCTTGGCTTTGCCTTCGAGCTCATTCAGCAGTTCTTTCACCTTTACATTTTCGACCTTCAGGCTCACCTTCCTGTCCAATACCCCTTGTCCATTGGTATGGACGGCGTGCGCAAAGACGAACGTCAGGGATATGATCAACACATTGAGCAGCGTAACTTTCATAATAAATAGCAGGCTTTTGCTATTAGGTTTAGGGTTAATCTTCATAAATTGTGAATGTTTTTGTTTGACAATAGGACGACAAAAACTAGGTGCAGCGCGTAGTTACGCGTCTGCATGACGGGCCGGTGATGGTACCAGCATCACTGGCCTTTTTTTTAACTTTGTTTGGGTAATAGTTTCTTATCTCATAGGCAACTGGGTTTGTTTGGTTTTATTTGCAGCCTCTGCTTTCGATATATACGACTGCGTCGACTGTTGTATATTTTGCATTGATAGCTTTGCATATAATATCGATCCTTTCATGAAATCCCTCCTCGGTCATGCGGGTTGTTAGAATACAATCTTTCAGGATGTCCGCATCGTACACGATATCGATCCCATAATTCTCTTTCAGGGCTTCGAAGATTTCGGTTACGGGTTTGCCGTCAAACGACATCTCGAAGAAATCAGGCTCGCTGGTAAATAGCTCTGGTTTTTCTACGATTTGTTTGGAAACACGGTCGTCGGCGCGGTTGTATACTACCTGCTGATTCGGGGTAAGAATTACATCATGGAGGTTTGTAATCGTTCTTTGTTTGCCGGGGTTGGCATAAACGGAGACTTTCCCCGTTTTTACGGCGACAATAATTTGTTTTTCGCCGTCATAGGCTTTAATGGTAAAGCTTGTTCCGAGCACCTTGGTGATAATTTCATTCGAATAGACATAGAATGGCCTCGTCTTGTCAGACCGGACTTCAAAAAAGGCTTCGCCCGACAGGTGAACAACTCTTTTGTCCAGGTCGAATATCTGGGGGTACGAAATTGAACTTCCCGGCTGAAGGACGATCGTGCTTCCGTCCGCCAGACCGATCTTTTTTTCGCTCTTATCGTGATTTGAAAGCGAGATCATTTGACCATCCTCCACCGTTTCCACCGTTGATGCCATCGTATTATTTCGCTCGGCTACACCATTTGAATAAACATAAAAACCCACAAAAGCCGCCGCTGAGAGAGCAATAGAGGCTGCAACCCTGAGAAAAAATCTTCCGGTATAAAGGTTTCTTTGCGGTTTTATCTTCGCCCACAATTTATTTTCCAGTTCATCGTCCTGGAAGTCGTCGACATCAGTGGCCTGGATGTTTGCATACCACTTTTCGACTATTTGTATTTCTTCGGGATTACAATTCCCTGCAGAATATTTATTGAGAAGATGTTGGAATTCCTGTTGTGTCATACATCATTGACACGCAAGTGGCTTCCATCCCTAAAACGTTTTCTAACTATTAACAGAAGATCACCAGAGGCTTACAATCATTAGTACGGTAATATAATCTTTCATATGGACCCGGATTTCGCGCAATGAGCGGGTAAGATGGTATTCAATGGCTTTTTCTGAAAGTTTTAGAAGGTTGGCGATCTCGGAGTTGGATCTGCCCTCAAAACGGCTGAGTTTAAACACTTTGCGTGATTTTTCGGGCAGCAGATTAATCGCCGCTTCCAGTACTTCATTCATGTCATCAAGAGTCACCATATTTTCTGTCGTATGCTGATCTTTCGGGACGAAGGTGCGGTAGTATTCCCAATATTTGCGCTGATTGATCCTTGAACGGATACAATTGATTATGCGGTTTTTGACAGCGGTGAAAAGGTATGCGGACAGATTTTCCACCCGCAATCTGTCTCGTTGTTCCCACAAATTTGAAAATACCTGTTGAAGAACTTCCTCCGCATCGTCGTGCGAATCCAACTTGGCCCTCGCCATTGTATACAAGGGTTTCCAGTAAAGTCTGAAAATGTGTTCAAACGCAGAAACGCTGCCTTTCCGAAGACTTTCCACCACGTCGAATTCTGCACCGTCGGTTTTTTTCAGCATTATTGTATTTTTTACACTTATAGAAATCGTTTTCTTAAATTAATGAGAAAGTTAACAATTCTGAAATTTGCCGCCACCATTAGTCGAAGAATTCTTTTAGGAAAATCGTGTACCGTGCGTTTAAAGCGTAAAACGGAAACCTTCAGTCTGATTCGGCTTCGGTTTTATATTGAACGCGTTTAACCAATGCCAATGATTTATTGCAGGATTGCCGACATCGCGCCGGTTTAAATGGAGAACGCGTTATTCGGAGCCTTATATAAAGTTCCACAGCTTAAACTAACGAAGGAGTTAAGAAAGACTTAACTGCTGCTGCGATATTTGCGGGAAGAATTCTAAAACCAATTCTTCCGCTAACGATTTAACGACGGCCAACCAATGATATTAAAAACAGGAAGTCTTCCAAACGAAAGTTGATTGAAAAATATTCGAACAAAAGCAGTAGCAGATGCTGTTTTACAATGAAAGTTGTCTTACGTTACAACTTTTAACAGGAAGTTTCCTCGCTGGATATCCGATACATTATCCGATGTTGTTGCGGGGAAGGAATTTCAGAAAAGTTACCTATGGAAAGAAAATTGATTTTTGATGCAGCGTTGAAGTTGATCCGCGAAGGGAAGTTTCACTCCACACCCATGAGTGAGATCGCTTACCACGCGCGATTGACGGAAAGTACTACAGTTTATTTTTTTGAGAGCCGTGACAAGTTACTCGCCGAATTGATGAATTATATTTCGGATGCATTGTTGTCAGTCATTGAACCTGGATCCAGGGAAGGATCTTCTTTTGAAGAGCGGTTCTATGCCATCTGGATGTCGTTGTATGAATTTTATGTGCGCAGACCCGAAATACTGACATTCGTCGAACAGGCGCAGAACCTGGGTGCGCCTGGCAGGCACTCGTTTTCCAAACCTGCATTCATGCAATCGCTGGTCGCTTTCTTTGCCAGGAAAGAAAATACGGTTGCAGGCTTGCGCCCGGAAACACTGGCGAATCTTTTTCATGGTAGCGTGGCCACGGCTGCCAAGATCAACCTCGGAACAAATGCGGACGAGCTCAGGTACGTCGCGCAAATACTGTGGGACGGACTCGGGGCTGTAAATGGGACTAAAGTTAGATTGGCAACTTGAAACGTTACGGGATACGAGGTACGAGGTATGAGGTATGAGGTATGAGATACGATGTCTTATGCTTTTAACGAAAATATTTTCTCATAAACGATATTGCGTTGGAGTGAAAAAGGCGTTGAATGATTTCGTCTGACGGGATCTGGTTAAAGGAATGCAGTTGTGTTTTTCCCCTTCCCTGCATATAGTTGAAGGCGTGCCTTTCCAGGTATTCTTCAAGGTGAACAATTGCTTCCTGGGTGAGGTATCCATTCAATGGATCGATAATTCCGTCGTAGTCACTTCCGATGGCGATACAATCCCAAGCAAATAGGTTGTTTTTATCCAGCAGTTCAGCGATGTGCTGAATCTGGTTCCAAAGCAATGACGACCTGTAGTGCCGGATCTTGCTGATCCATTTGGAATGTTTCAACCTTTTGATTGTTTCCTTGTCTGCAACCCTGCGTTCATCGAGTTGCAATCCGATGATCCCGTTCGATTTGGCTACGGCTACAATTTCCTCATCGTAGAAATTGATGTCTTCTTTCATGAATGTGGTTCCGGTCTCCTTGATATCAACGACTTTTTCATCCATCGACCGAAGGCCATTTGCCGCCCCGTGGCTAATGATGATCGGAATTTCCTGTCCCGCGTAGTCGCCCTGAGGATCGCGAACCATCTGGATATATTCCCGCCTGGCCAATGCGCTCATGTGTTTTATGTCAACATAGATCCGTTTGCCGTTGTCCGTGCTCAAAAGTTCTTTTAAGACTTTTTTACCCATCTCCAGCAACGGCGCATTGATGTTCTTCTGCTGATTTGTCTGGCTTCCGATCAGGTCAAAGAGGCTGCGTGCATGGCCGCACAGGTGATTGTTGAAGTGATGGGCGAAAGTCACGAAAAAGGGAACGTGGTTCCATTTTTTTATCTCGCGGATGTTGGCGATCGCGGTGGCGACATCCGGCTTTTTGTAGTTGCTGTGAATCACGTGAAGCCCTTCAATCGTGAGGATGACGACGATGGTTTTTTCGTCTGCGTCCAGGTATCTTTCCACCGTGGTAAAATCGGTTGCGAGTACATATTTGAATTTGCCGCTGTCCGTTCGCGTTACTTTGTTTTCGCCCTGCAAGTAAAAATTATACTCCCTGACGAGATCCTCAAAGTAGTCATTTACTTTTTGGACATAGTCCACACGCGCATCTCCGACCGAGGTTGCAAATGAGGCAGCCAGATCGCTGACGATTCCAGTACCCAGATCGTTATTGAAGAATCCCCGTTCAATCGGGTATAACGATGCACACACAACCCTGACGTTACCGTTTGCCAGGGTGGTGCAATCCGCCTGTGTGAATTTACATATCCCGCAAAGGGATTGGATCACCTTTTCAAAAAAATTCGGAGAGTCGTAGTACCAGATGCTGTGTTTATCTTTTCTGTTGAGACTGTTTTTGCCTTTGTCAATGCCAAAACTTTTTCCGTACGGTTTCAGGTGGGGATGACAATGCAGGTCGACGTAACTGTAAAGCATGGTGGCCGGGTTTGAGTATATTATTTCCTACGGACGCCTTTTATGAACGGACGTCCGAAAACAGAAAACCCATCCACTCACTTCACAGTGAGACAGATGGGCTCCGGGATTAAATTAAAGTAATTTAATTTTAACCGGCAATACTCCTCAGCATTATTATTTATCGCGACGCGCTAACCTTTTTTGGAATGGTGCGCTATATTTCTGATTCGCGATTGAATAGAGAGAACGTGGTTCATGAGAATCAATCGTTAAAAGATTTATTGTTGGAACACTAACGTTTGTGTGCCAGGATTGCGTTGTCAGTCACGCTCTATTTTAAAATCATAATTTTCCGTGGATTCATTAATGCTTATATTTATAAGCGTAATTAATTAAAGCAACATTTAAATTTCAGGTCGATATAAAACATGATAAGATCGGTTATCATTGGTACTGGCAGTTACATTCCCCAGGTGACAATAAAAAATGAATCCTTTGTAAATGCTGACTTCTTTGAAAGGGACGGAACAAGACTGAATAAGAACAACAGGAGCATCATCGAAAAATTTCAGGAGATCACAGGAATCTCCGAGCGGCGTTACGCAAAGCCGGAACAAAAGGCTTCAGATCTCGCATTCCTTGCCGCACAGGATGCTCTTCAAAGTTCCGGAGTTGATCCCGAGACACTGGATTACATCATAGTCGCGCATAACTTTGGCGATATTGCGCACGAGACCAATCGAACCAGCATCGTGCCATCACTCGCTTCGAGGGTGAAGGCGTTGTTGAAAATCCAGAATCCCGATTGCGTTGCCTATGATCTTCCATTCGGCTGCCCCGGATGGGTTGAAGGTATGATCCAGGCCAATTATTTCATCAAATCCGGAGATGCCAAACGATGCATGGTGATCGGCACTGAAACATTGTCACGTGTTATCGATCCACATGACCGCGATTCCATGATATACAGCGACGGAAGTGGTGCCGTCATTCTCGAAGCAGCGCAGAATACTGATAAGGGAATCCTGGCTCATAAGACCCAGACGTACGCCTCCGATCACGTGATGCTGCTGACCATGGATGGGTCATATCGCCCGGATGCGGCCAACAAGGAAGACTTGTTCATCAAGATGAATGGACGAAAAGTTTATGAGTTTGCCCTGAATTATGTACCGCTATTGGTAAAAGCGGTAATCGACAACGCCAAACTTTCTCTGGACGCTGTCAGCAAGGTGCTGATTCATCAGGCCAATCACAAGATGGATTCCGCCATTCTTGAAAGAATCTTCAAGCTATACGGCAGGAACAACTTTGTCAGTGACGTCATGCCGATGACGATTGGTTGGCTTGGCAACAGTTCGGTTGCAACGGTTCCGACACTGCTTGACCTGATTCTGAAGGGTAAGATGAACGGTCATAAGATTCAGGAAGGGGAGCATGTTGTGATGGCTGCCGTAGGAGCGGGTATGAACATCAATGCGCTGGTGTACCGCTTCTGAAAACAACTCCACCGTTCACAGTCACGCTCCATCGTGCGGGATGGGTTTCATCCGAAGACAATTGTGGCTACGCCAAATGGAGTGATCAGGATACCAAATTCCCGGTAGGAGCAAACGGCCGCTTGCGCCTGGATGCTTCAGTCATCAAGACAATAAAATTTTTAAAAATCACCTTTTTTTCGTTTTGTCTGGTGATCGCATGAAAACAGCACACATTACTGCTCCCCAGCCGGTCACTTTTACGGGAACTATCGTATCTTTATGAATAGCGGGTCTATTGTTGTTTTTTAGCCGCTTCACCGAAAACATAACCCCACATGTTGACGCAATTTTCACCAAAGACCAAGTATGCCTTTTTCTTTATTGTGTTGATATCCGTTCTGGTGTCCTGCACCGAACTGATCGACAGCAGCGACTACGAGCTGGAAAAAATCAAAGCTACACCCACACTCTCCATTCCGCTCGCTTACGGAAATCTGGGTATTGACGACCTGCTCGACGATACGGATGAGGAATTTATCAAGATATATCCTGACGGGCTTGTCTATCTTTTTTATGAAGAAACCCTGACCACCAAGGATATTCGCGATATGCTGCGGTTCCCCAACAAGGGCTTCGACGAAACCTTTCCACTTTTGCCTGCGACCTTATTGCCAAGAAATAGCGAGACCACCTATGCGACGGTCAACGTCGATGAAGACTTCGGATTCGCCCCGGAAAAATTGACAGAAATAAAATTAAAAACGGGCACCAGACTCGAATTGGCCATCGATTATTCTCCCGAAGATCCCGGCGTTTTTGAAATTGAACTTGAACTGCCGGGTTTTACCTTGAACGGCGTGCCCTTAAAACGGCGCGCGAGTGGAGGCTCACCAATCTCCGTCGACCTGGGAGGCTATGTTGCAATGATGGACAACAATACTTTCCCTGTGAAAGTGTCCCTGATCGAAAAAGCGCACAACTCAACCGTTGTCATCGATGAGCTTACCACTGCAACGCTCTCCTTTGATTTCAAGTCCATAGATTTTGAATATGTAAAGGGTTTTTTTGGAGAAAGAACACCTACCCGCGTGCCAACGCTAACCATCGACATAAGCGCTTTTGGCAATTCGCTCGGTGAAGCCCAGGTTTCTTTTGCGGATCCAAAATTGTCGTTGGAAATAACCTCCGAATACGGGATACCCGCTACCATTGACTTTAACCCATTTGAGGTGCGGAAGCAAAACGCCAGTCCGATGCCGATCTTGTTTGCCACGCCCACGCCCATTCAGCTCCTGGCCCCGGCGGCCCCCGGCGGCGAGGCGAAAACCGATATTCAATTTTCAAATACGGGTCAAATTTTCGACTATGCTCCGGAGGAATTTTATTACCAGTTCCAGATGCATATTAACCAGGGCCTGACCAGCGGTGTCAACTTTTGTGCCGATACAAGCAAGATAAAGGTGAAATTTACTGCCGAGGTGCCTATTTACGGAAAAGCTTCCGGCATTGTGATGGCCGATACTTTTGACATTGACCTTGGCGACGCAAAGGAATCAGATATCGAGAGTGCGACGCTCCGGTCAAAAGCTGTGAATGAGCTGCCACTCGAGGCGAAACTGCAGATCTATCTTGCAGACGAGAACAGTTCGATCATCGATTCGATATTTACCTCCGGCCTGACCTCGATCATTAAAGCAAGCACGGTGAATGCAAGTGGTGATTTGACCCAGGCCGGTGTTGCGGAAGAGAATATTCATTTGTCGGAAGATAAACTGCAAAAACTTTTCGCAGCAAGGAAGTTGATCGTCCGGATGCGTATGGCGACCTCGACCGACGCCGGTGGCAGTCAGGTTCATGTCAAGTTCAAATCGCAATATAAAATCAACTTAAAACTCGGTCTCGACGCAAAACTCAATCTGGAGGTTGACCTATGATAAAATTTTTTACCCAGCGATTTTCCATTTTGGCTGCAGTGCTGGCCGGGTCCGCTTCCTGCTTTGGCCAGGTTGAAGCTACCATGCCATTCATGTCCAGTCTGCCACAAGTGACGTATTATAATCCCGCTTTCCGGCCGGCGTACAAATTTTCTTTTGGCATTCCCGGTTCCTCCGTGTTCATGCAGTATTCGAACAACGGCTTCAGTTACAATGACCTTGTTTCAAAGGAAAACAATTTTCTGACAGCCGATCTGGATAAGTTTTACGACAAGCTCAAAGACGAGAACTATGTGAATACCAATGTGCAGGCAGATTTGTTCAGGGTCAGCATGAAAGCATCGGCGAGAATGTATTTCACGGCAAACGTCAGCGCCAAACTTTTTAACCGGCTGATGCTCCCCAAGGATCTGACCGGCATCTTTATCAATGGCACATCTGCATACGTCAATAATACCGCTTCCCTGTCACCCAAGATTGAAACAATGGGTTACATGGAAATCGGACTTGGAACGTCCTATGTTGTCAACAAGAAGCTTACCGTAGGCGCAAAAATGAAGGTACTGAAGGGCATTGCCAACGCGACCACACAAAAGGCTCTTATAAATCTGACACTATCGGAAGATTATGCGATCAACGCGTCGGCCGACGTGGATGTGCGAACTTCGGGTATCCACAATTTGGACAGTTCTGAATATGAACTGGAGGACAATTGGAGAGATTTTACAAAAAACAACGGAATGGCTATCGACCTCGGTGCAACATATCGTCTCCGGGATCGGCTCACACTCGGCCTGAGCATCATCGATCTCGGCAGCATCACCTGGAAAAACGATTTATATGGTTACAGTCTTGATCCGGATAAGGCCAATTATACTTTTGAAGGCATCGATCTCGAGGAAATGCTCAATGGCGAGGGCGACGCATCGTTTGGCGATTCCATTGCTGAAAAATTCGAACCCGAGGAAGGCCGGATTGGCTCGTACAAGACCCCGCTTCCTGGCAAAGTATACGTGAGCGCGGTTTACGAAATCCGCAAAACGCTGACAGCAGGCGCCCTCTTCTTTACTGAAAGATTCAGGGGCCGGGTTCTTCCCGGGATTACAGCTTCGATAAACAAGGAATTCGGCCGAAGAGTTGGCACTTCTCTGACTTACACCATTACGAATAATTCTTTCAACAATGTTGGTGCAGGGATTTCATTGAATTTCGCGCCTATTCAATTTTATATAACAGGTGATAATCTTTTACGCGCGCCATTGGCCCTGATGACTGACAAGAATCTCAATTCATTCGTCAACAGCACGCAATATTTTAATCTGAGGCTGGGACTTAATTTTGTGTTCGGCCGGGATAAGACTCAGGAAAAACAACCTCATCCAAAAAAAGCGAAATAAAAAAATGAGATTTTTCTTTTTCACCGGAATCATCATCACGCTGTCTTTCGTGGCTGAAGCGCAGTCGTCATTCCTGCCAAAAAATATTGGCCCGGCGGTAAATTCAATATACGACGAGGTTAACCCGGTAGTCACGCCTGATGGTAAGACGTTATTCTTTGTTCGGGTAAACCACCCTGAAAATACTTTCGGAACCCGCGACAGCCAGGATATCTGGTTCGCCAACCGCGTTAACGACAGCACATGGACGTCGGCGGAAAGGCTGCCAAATCTCAACATCGGCAGGTATAATGCGGTGCTCTCCGTATCCACCGACGGAAATACACTTTTGCTCAACGGAATTTTTAACAAAAAAGGCAACATTTGGAAGAAGCGGGGCCTTTCAGTCTCTTTTAAGGTCAACGACACGTGGTCGATACCCGAAAAACTAAAAGTGAAACGATTCTCGCATAAGAACCGGGGTATGCGCAGCAGTGCATCGCTGTCCGCGGATGGAAATGTGATCTTGCTCAGCTATTCAAAAGTCTTTAATGGGGAGCGCAACGATCTTTATTACTCGGAAAGAGATGAAAACGGAAAATTCAACAGGCCAAAAAAGATTCGCGGCGTTAATTCCCGGCTCAACGAAGAAACGCCATTTTTATCAGTGGATGGAAAAACCATTTATTTTTCCAGTGACCGCAGTGAAAAAGGTCAGTTCCAAATTTACAAGACTGTCAGGCAAGGTGATGATTGGAAAAACTGGTCGGTCCCTTTTCCGTTGTCCGATACCGTCAATAGCCTGGGATCGGAATCCTATTTCAAGACAAACAAAATAGGAAGCTGGGCGTTTTACACTTCGACCACTCCATCGGTTGAGAATGCGGACATATTTGTGGTTAAGCTTTTTGAAGAAAATCCTTTTGTGATCGTTTCGGGACAGGTTATCCATGAGAAGACCGGACTGCCCTTAACGGGCCGCGAATTCTCCATTTTCGTCGATGGCAAGAAAGCGGATTCCGCGAAGGTTGATATGCGCGATGCAACATACCAGGTCAAGCTGCCACTTCGGCGTGCGTATAGGTTGAGTGCATCTCTCGACAATTTTGTTCCCGCTACGGAGCTGCTGGACGTCTCAAAAAATCGCGAATTCACCCGCAAAAATCTCGATCTGAAAACATCACCGCTTCCCCATGTTCTGCTCAAAGGCCGAATATTGGTTCGCGACAAGGGCACAGTTCCCGCAGATTTGTTTAACACAAAGGTCCTGATCAATGGCCAGGCGGTTGATTCCCTGGAGATCGATCGCAATTCCGGAACGTATGAAGTTAAGTTGCCGCACGGTCATTCGTACCAGTTATGGGCGGAGGCATTTAGACATGAATCGGTTCCTGCCACGCTAGACCTCTCAGCAATTAATGAATACCAGGAAATAGATCTGGACCTTTACCTCGAAGAGGAAAAAATGGCAATCGTATCAGGAAGGATCCTTGATAAAAAAACCGGGCGGGCCCTGGCGACGATGTCACAGGCCCGAATTCACGTCGAAGGAATGTCGTCGGTGATATCGGCCATTGATACATTGAACGGGACCTTCGAGCTGAAACTGCCGTACGGCGTAATCTATACGATCAGTGCGTCGGCTCCGAAATACTACCCGCTTTTCGAAACCATTGACCTTTCCGTAAAGTCGACCGATGTAAACGTCAACAAGGACCTCATCATCGTGCCGATCGAGGTGGGGCAATCCATCCGCCTGAACAATATCTTCTTCGAGTCAGCCAAATCTGTGTTAAAATCGACCTCATTTCCGGAGTTGGATCGGGTTATAGAATTTCTGACAAACAATGCCGAAATCAAAATAGAGATTTCCGGTCATACCGATAATGTCGGGAAAGCCGCCTCCAATCTGAAATTGTCTCAGAATCGGGCAAATGCCGTAAGGGATTACATGGTGAAGAAAGGAATTTCAGGCAAGCGTGTTGATTCCAAAGGATATGGATCTTCAAAACCTGTTGGCTCCAATAAGACCAAAGAGGGAAAGGCAATGAATCGCAGGGTCGAATTCACGATCCTTGATAATTAGATCTCCGAGGCAAGTTGCGGTAATGAAATTGCGCAACATCAAGTCGATCCCCTGACACTATAATTTGCATGCGAAGCGAATCGTTTCGCAATAATTCACTTTTTTCACATCCCAAAAAAGTGTTGAATTAATTCGCCATACACTTTTCTTTTCTTTGTTGCGGTAACGCGCGCGATCGTCGAAGGGCAACTTTGACTTCTGTGAAATTTGCAATTCGCGTGCCGGGGTATCACGTTGCGATAACCTTTCTTGAAGTATTCTCATTATATGGAGTTCGGTGGGTCGATTGAAACATCTTTGTCTTTTCGTGACGATCTTCCCAACTGTTTCATTTTTCTTCGGACGAAATACAACTCGACCGCATCTGAAGCGGGCATGAAATTATTTACACACCACAATACTGTTCATTGATTTTTCTAGGACCCACCTGGCTGAAGAACGATTATTTGCGATTGTGTTTTACCTCAAATTTCCAGGCGTGTGAGTAGATTCTACTTGATATCATTGATGTTGTTGGGTTTTGGGGCTAACTCCCAGGTGGTTGAAATCAAAGGAACCATCCGGGATTATTTTGGTGAACAGCTTCCCTTGGCCAACATGCTTGTATTTCCAGATAGCGTTCTGGCAATCTCCGATGTCAATGGCTCCTTTTCGCTGAGAATTCCCCCAGGTAAAAAGAAAATTCATCTTTCATACACCGGATACGAGCCTTACATCTCGGAAACAGAAATTAACCATGATACGGTTTTCAATTTCGTACTTACGCAAAAAGTTGGGCAATTAGAGGAGGTGGTTTTTGAAAGAGATCGTTTTTCGAACCAGGATATACTCACTTCAACCCGAACGGGAACTTACATGATCTCGGCCAGGGACATTGAAAATGTGCCTGTATTCATGGGGCAGGGTGATATCATCAAGATCATTCAGCTTTTGCCAGGCACGATACGCGGCGTTGAAGGTGGATCCGACGTGTTTGTCAGGGGAGGCGCCGCCGATCAGAACCTGGTGCTTCTTGATGGTGCCCCAATTTACAACACCAACTATCTTTTCGGATTTCTGTCCATATTTAATCCGGATGTGGTTGATCATGTTGAAGCGATCAACGGGGGATTTCCTGCAGAATTTGGTGGCCGCCTGTCTTCGGTGATGGATGTTCGGACCTCGTCGATCATGCCTGATCAAACCAAAATTACCGGCGAAGTCGGATTGATATCGTCAAGGCTGAAGATCGAGCAACCGATATTGAAAAATAAGGCAAGCTTTTGGGTTGCCGGACGGCGCACGTACGTCGACCACGTTGTAAAGGCCATCAACGAAAATCTCCCGTATTACTTTCATGATGTCAATGCCAAACTGATCGTTCATCCTTCGGAGTCTGACCAGATCGAGATCGGGCATTATGGGGGAGAGGACGTGCTCGATCTTTTTAAAGACCGCGACAGGGATGGGCAGGGAATGTTAACAACCTACAATTCGGAGAGTATGACACAATCCCTGAAATGGAACCACGCGCACCCCAACGGGTGGAGGAATAACCTTGCGATTTTCCGTACCGGATACGAATACCGCATCAAGAATTCCTTCGAGGATTATGCTCTTTCTGCGTTTTCTGAAATTGAGGATTTCGGTGCGAAGGTGGTGTTTTCGAAAGATTCTGTGTGGGGGGACGGTACGCTGACGACCGGTGTGGAATGGATCAGGCATGCCATCAGTCCTAACGTTATAAATTCCCGGGGATCCATTTCCGAAACCGTAAAAAGCGGTACAACGCAGGGCAAGATCGCCAACGAGTTTGCCGGCTATGTCCAGCATGAATGGGCCCTCAATAATAGAGTGACACTGAATGCGGGACTCCGCGGGTCGGTGGCAGTGGTAAATAACAAGCGATATGTTTTTCCGGAGCCGAGAATTTCCGCGCGTTACAGTCTGAGTCCCAACCGTGCATTGAAATTCAATTATTCCCGGATGGTGCAGTATATGCACCGCATTTCCAATTCGGGAGTTTCCACCCCAACGGATGTTTGGTACCCGGTGACTGATGAGATTCGGCCCCAGACGTCGCACCAATTCAGTGTTGCGTGGCAGCGCTTCCGCCCGTATCATAAAATGTTTGTCAGCGCTGAGGCATATTATAAAGCGATGGATGACCTCATCGCGTACGAGGCGGGCACCAATTTACTTCTCAACGCCGAATTCGCCTCGAAGCTGATACAGGGGCGGGGAAAATCGTATGGCGTTGAAATTCTTGTCCGCAAAGACGCGGGGAAACTGACCGGCTGGATCTCCTACACACTGTCATGGTCATGGAGAAATTATGATAAGATCGACAACGGCGAATGGTTCCACGCACGTTACGACCGCAGACATAACGGTGCTGTTGTTGCACAGTATTCATTTGCAAAGCGATGGGCCGGCTCCCTGATTTGGGAATATATTTCGGGCGCAAGGTTTACGCCAGTGATAGGCCAATATGTGGTGGGCGCGCCAAGTCTTGCGGGAGTTGACCTCGTGCCTGTATTCTCGCGTGTTAATTCCGTGAAACTTTCAGACTCTCATCGGCTTGACCTCGGTGTTAAATTCTTTAGCGATCCTTCCAGAAAGTTCCGGTGGAATTGTTTCGCCGGGGTTTACAATGCATACAATCGCGCCAGCCCCATTGGAATTGTAATTGAAGAAGACGACGGTGGCAAGCTGAAGTACAAGCAGCCCGGTTTGTTCGGATTATTACCCTTTATTAGCTACGGATTCAAATTGTAAAAAGTATGAAAGCGATGTGTGCCGGTGGCCGGAATGGCCGTGTCAGATTAGCGTTGCTCCTGATGATTTTTGCCAGTGGTTTTGGCTTTTACGCCTGCATGCCGGAACCGCTTGAAGTTGAAAATATTCCAGTGATCAGGCCGCAGATTGTTGTGTCGTCACAGATACTGTCCGATACCCTTGTAGTCGTTGCGCTCACAAAAACTCTTGGCGCTCTCGACGCGGGCAAACGTTCCGATCCATATGATCTGATTGCGGAAATTGCTATTAATGATGCTTTTGTTACGATAACGACGAAAGGAGTGACCTATGAGCTGAAGCATTTGCAGGATGGTGCCTATCAGGGTTTTTACATTCCGCTGGCGGCGGGTGACGAGTGTCATCTGTCGGTGAAGAGCGCGGCCTTTGGGGAAGTGTCGGCCACGACGGTCGTCCAGCAACCTGTATATTTTGATACGTTAAAGGCAGAAACCTATTACAACGGTTTTGACGAATTTGCCCAGGTTTCGTATATGCTGACTGATCCTCCGTCGACCAATTATTATATGATCAATGTGCAGGGTGCAAAAAAGGATGTGGTTATTAAGAATATCATGAATCCCGATGCATACATCAAGTTGCTGGAAGATGGTGAATTTAATGGCCTCGTTTTTTCGGATGTGTTCAATTCCGCTCCGTATAAATTTGAGGAGGGTGACAGCATCGCGATATCACTTGCCAACGTCAGCAAGGACTACTATGACTTTCTGAAACTTCGCGTGGTCAACCGTCTTGGACTTGTTGAATATTTAAGTGAACCCATCGACTATCCATCCAACGTCAGGGGAGGAAGGGGATTTTTTAACCTGCATATCCCGGATGTAAGGGTCGTGGTTTTATAGATCGTGATCTGAAATGATTCTTAGTCCGTAATCCTGCTCTGTCAAAAGGTTTGCATTTGAACAGTCACATGTTCGTGATGGATCAAAGCACCTGCTCGCGCAAGCATCTTTCAAGTTTAGTTCCGACTCACACTTAAGTTTCGTCTTCGGTGGAAGAGTCAAAAGAAACTTCACGGTGCCTTAACCTGTTCGAGGAAATCAGATAGAGCCTTTGTGATCTCGGTCCATCCCTGAACAAAATTTTCCTTTTTAAGCGCTTCAATATCCTGTGGAAAAGTATGTAAACCGTGATGTGTCAGCGTCAAAAGGGTTTGAACGTTGTGTTTTGCCAATTCAAACTTTACATGTGACTCTCCCACGTAGCCATCGTACTTCCACGAATAAGCGATCAGCTCATTGGGTTTGACGTCGGTGACTTTGCAGAGATGCAGCCACTTTTCGCGGTCGCTTCCGGCAAGAAATGAAAACTCGTGGCCAACTTCCGGTTTGAAATCCGGAATGTCGAAATACCATTCTTTCATTTGCGCGGGATCGGTCAACGCATTCCAGACTTTTTCGACGGGAGCGTTTAGCAGTTTTTCAATAACTATCGGACGAAACTTTTCCAGTTCGGGGAAGTCTTTATAGATGACTTTTCCGTACTCAGATTCAAGAAGTTTTTGTTCCGGGAGATTCTCTTCCGTACCGAAAGGGTAGGTCTCTTTGCTGCCCTGTAGCATTTTTTCAAGTCTCTCAAGAAGCAGATGGAACCCGGCAGGAGCGCCTACCGCGTATTGATCGCTCATTTTACTATACGTGAGAACGAGTTTACATTTATTCTTGCCCGCCTCTGACAATTCCCAAAGCCCATGTTCCCCTTCCCACGTAAATTCAAAAACATGTGGAGGGTCTATTCTCACAACCTGGCCATGGGTTGCGGTTTTTGCTTCATCCCTGAAGTAGATCGTCATCTTGCCACCGACTTTGAACTCCATTTCAAAGTCCGTGAACCAAATTTTTAGCTTTTCCGGGTTTGTAATGGCGTCCCATACGGATTGGATGTCGTGATTGAGAATTCTTTCGAATCGCACTTTGAAGCCATCTGCTTCCCGCGTGACTTTTCCTTTTTCGTTTTTCATTTTCGTGATCTTTTTGATTTCTTTTGCGTGCTGTCCAGAAACTTTTCGAGGGCATCCAGTTTCGTGTTCCAGAACACCTGGTATTTCTCCACCCAGGCAGAGACTTCCTGCAATTTTTTCAACCGCGCCTCACAATACCTTTCGCGACCTTGCTGATGAATGATGACGAGCCCGCATTCAATAAGAATTTTCACGTGCTGCGAAATGGCAGGACGACTCATGGAGAAGTTTTCAGCGACCGTATTGAGGTTCATTTGCCGCCGCGACAGAAGGTGGATAATTTCCCGACGTGTCGGATCGGCAATGGCCTGAAATACGTCTCTTCGTGCTCGAGCGGTCATAAAGCGTAAGTGTTTGCTTACAAATATAAATGTAAGTGATTACTTACACAAACTTTTCCGGATTTTTTTAGAAAAACACAATTGATGGCGTCCCAATGCTGTTGTTCATGCTTACTTACCGACGCATTCTCCGCCGCTGAAAAAGGGCTCGGCAATGTTGGCACAAAGGCATTTGTTTGTTGTTTGAAAATGTTGTAACTCCTTGATTGTTATCGATTCTCGCCGCCGGAACGCTAAAAGCGTAGTCATCGTATAAGCCGTTAGGTCCCTGGTTTAAACTGTCAATAATGAAAAGAAAAGCTTTTATATCTGCCTTGGGTGTTTTATCCTTTGTCAGAACTTTTGCCGGCATCCGCGTCCCTTTTATTGGCGAGGCTTGTAAAACACAAAAAGATCAGGAGGGGCCATTTTACAAGGCTGGAGCGCCTGATCGCAATGTTATCGAAAAAGATGGAATTCCCATGCAGATTCGCGGCCGCATTATACGGTCTTCCGATTGCCAGACGCCGGTACCGAATGCAATACTTGATATCTGGCATTGTGATTCGAATGGAGACTATGACAACGATGGATATAAATGTCGCGGTGTGGTGAAGGCCGACGCTGCTGGCAATTACGAGTTTACGTCAATTTTTCCGCCTTCCTATGGCAGGCGGCCCAGACATATTCATTTTAAAGTCCGTGCTGCCGGATTTCCGGAGCTTACGTCACAAATTTATTTTAAAGGCGATCCCAATATTAAAAACGATTTTGCCCGAAACGCAGACTCCAGCCGCGTCATCGAGCTGACGACTGAAAACAATCTTCGTGTTGGTAGGTTCGACATCTACATTTAGTTCCGCCCGCAGAATACACTCATTTTTTTTCACTCGAATGCCTTTTTGCATTGTCACGAACCATTGGTTTCAAACGCAAATACCCATATGGTCGCGGATCTGAATTATCTGATGCGAATTTCTAAGTCCTGGAGTTTTGGAGATGGGCAGCGTTGCAGTTCAGATGTTGACACCTTATTATACGCTGGAGTATCCCGATGATCTTCAGGCTGATGATACCGATCTTATTCTGAGTTCGGCGTCGTCGGACTGTTGTGTTGGTTAGGCAAGACATAGCCACACCGTTGTACATGCGGATGCATTTTGTTCTTGTAAGGTTTTTACCTTTTTCGATGTTTTCCGGTAAATGTGCGAAAATTTCGCCGGGCAGTTACATGCCTGAAAAGATTTGATTTCCGTGGTAAAAAAGCATGCCTCAGTATGAAAAATTTCCTATTTGTTTTTTTTCTTACGTCAAAAGATGTAAGGATGTTGACAATGTTCCACATTCATACAATAAGTTTCATTTTTACACTTGCAAGCCTTTTTCCTTTTAGCATCCGCTCAAAAATCATTATCTTATAAATATTTATCTGCTGTAAAAAGGGAGCCCCGGACCTGTAATCGCCTACGAAAATGTTCTGTCACTAACTCCATTATGGATCGCCGAATGACCTTCGCTCATTGTGGAACCAGGATGCTTTTTCTGTGCCTGTTGTTTTTGGTTGCCTCTATTCAGGCGCTCTCTCAGTGCTGTCCGGATTCAACAGACTGCGGCGTCTGTTCAGGAGGTCTTACAAGTATTACATTGCGATATAACGGGGCTTCACGCGCATTGATCACCGTGGATGAGAGCCTTGGTTCAACGGTTTACAATGACAGCGTTAGCAGCGGAGGAATCTTTTCTTTTTCCGGAACCACGATCCTGACAGGATTATTCCTCGGTAATGTGAATATTTTTGTTAACGGTGATTCTGAGGTGACAATTGGGACATCCTGCGCGAATGTGCCGAACATCGGCGACGACATTGGTGACTTCACGTTTATGGCAGCTGAAAGCCTGGGAGGTACAGCGTTGTGCTGTAGCTCGGGCGATGGCGATACAACCGCCCCGGTTATCACTGGGTGCCCTTCGAATTTGGTCGAGAGCGCAAATGGCTCCTGCAAGGCAATTGTAAATTGGACTCCTCCTACGGCTACCGATAATTGTAGCGTGCCTGACCTGAGCAGTAATTTTACTCCTGGTGCGGAGTTTCCTTTGGGTATTACCACGGTCACCTACATTGCTACGGACGAATCGGGTAACTCCGACACGTGCAGTTTTACGGTAACGGTGGTTGACGAAACCGCTCCGGTGATATCGGGCTGTCCGGCGGATGTGATCGTCACTGCGAATAATTCGTGCAAGGCCACGGCAAGCTGGACTGCACCAACTGCAGATGACAACTGCAGCTCTGCTGTTGATCTGACAAGTAATTTCAATCCGGGAGATGAATTTACCCTTGGGATCACCACTGTCACCTACATTGCCACCGATTCCGCAGGCAATACAGACACGTGCAGTTTTACGGTAACGGTGGTCGACGAAACAGCTCCGGTGATATCTGTATGTCCGGCGGACGTGATCGTCATTGCAAATAATTCGTGCAAGGCCACTGCAAGCTGGACTGCTCCGACAGCGGATGACAACTGCAGCTCCACGGTTGATCTGACAAGTAATTTTGATCCGGGAGATGAATTCCCCCTTGGAACAACCACTGTGACCTACATTGCCACCGATTCCGCAGGCAATACAGACACGTGCAGTTTTACGGTAACGGTGGTTGACGAAACAGCTCCGGTGATATCGGGGTGTCCGGCGGATGTGATTGTCATTGCGAATAGTTCGTGCAAGGCCACTGCAAGCTGGACTGCTCCGACAGCGGATGACAACTGTGCTTTCACCATGACGAGTACGCATAATCCGGGAGATGAATTTCCCCTGGGGATGACCACTGTCACCTACATTGTCACCGATACCGCAGGCAATGCAGACACGTGCAGTTTTACAGTAACGGTGGTTGACGAAACCGCTCCGGTGATATCGGATTGTCCGTCGGATGTGATCGTCATTGCGAATAGTTCGTGCAAGGCCACGGCAAGCTGGACTGCTCCGACAGCGGATGACAACTGCAGCTCCACAGTTGATCTGACAAGTGATTTCAATCCGGGAGATGAATTTCCCCTTGGGACAACCACGGTGACCTACATTGCCACCGATTCCGTAGGCAATGCAGACACGTGCAGTTTTACAGTAACGGTGGTTGACGAAACCGCTCCGCTGATATCGGGTTGTCCGTCGGATGTGATCGTCACTGCGAATAATTCGTGCAAGGCCACTGCAAGCTGGACTGAACCAACTGCAGATGACAACTGCAGCTCTGCTGTTGATCTGACAAGTAATTTCAATCCGGGAGATGAATTTCCCCTTGGGATGACCACTGTCACCTACATTGCCACCGATTCCGTAGGCAATACAGACACGTGCAGTTTTACGGTAACGGTGGTTGACGAAACCGCTCCGGTGATATCGGGGTGTCCGGCGGATGTGATTGTCATTGCGAATAGTTCGTGCAAGGCCACGGCAAGCTGGACTGCTCCAACAGCTGATGACAACTGCAGCTCCACGGTTGATCTGACAAGTAATTTTAATCCGGGAGATGAATTTCCCCTTGGGACAACCATGGTGACCTACATTGCCACCGATTCCGCGGGCAATACAGACACGTGCAGTTTTACGGTAACGGTGGTTGACGAAACCGCTCCGGTGATATCGGGTTGTCCGGCGGATGTGATCGTCACTGCAAATAATTCGTGCAAGGCCACTGCAAGCTGGACTGCTCCAACAGCTGATGACAACTGCAGTTCCACGGTTGATCTGACAAGTAATTTCAATCCGGGAGATGAATTCCCCCTTGGAACAACCACTGTGACCTACATTGCCACCGATTCCGCGGGCAATACAGACACGTGCAGTTTTACGGTAACGGTGGTTGACGAAACCGCTCCGGTGATATCGGGTTGTCCGGCGGATGTGATCGTCACTGCGA
>Ga0196981_1000104_pt1 | contig 87888 bp, 96 predicted proteins | sample S3_2013CmetaG_FD_155462 | JGI IMG/M metagenome (GOLD analysis project Ga0196981, IMG submission 155462) | Soil microbial communities from Anza Borrego desert, Southern California, United States - S3_20-13C | ecosystem: Environmental > Terrestrial > Soil > Desert | place: USA: California...
CAAACATGCCCACTGTGATCACTCCTCGTCCTCCTGCTCATCAATTGAGCAGGCGATTGCATCACATGGGTCAAATTTGGATGAAAACTACCGCGCCAAGTGGGTCAGTTTTCAGTGAACGTCAACACGCTCAGATGGTTGTTGCAGATGCTGCAGGCCTTGTGGAGATTCCAAAGGTTGAAGCGAAGCGCTGAATTCGATCCGCGGGACTTGTAATGCGAGGCATGCCACTGACCAGCCCAACTCGCCGGCCGGCCACAACTGATGCACGGCTCGTCCACATCCCTGACAAGGCGCACATATGCGTTCATGTCGGCCTGCGTGGCGTCGAGATACCAGCTCAACGGCTTGGCATCCTGCTTTTCGCGACGAACCTGCGCGGCAGCCTGGCGAACGTCTGCGGCCTTCTTCTTGGCTAGTCGCTGCTCAGCTAGGATCACGCCGTGCTCGATGGAGCACCAATTGACCAGACCCGGCCCTGGCTCGAACGGCGTGCGGCATACCTTGCACTTCCGCAGGCGCTTCTTCCCTGCCTTGAGGTCGGCACGGTGGCCCGCCGGCGTGAAGCTGGAGCGCTTCATCGGCTTGGTGCTGGGCTTGAGCGAGGATCGACGCATCTATGCCGCCGCGCCTCAGTTGCCGTAACGGGTGTGATTGCCAGGGCACCAGTTGCGCAGCGTGCTGCCAGCAATGCGCAGCGCCTCGGCAAGGAACTTCTCGCGCTCGGTAGCCTTCGGGTCCAGCTCAATCTGGCGGACGACCTCGTCGACGGTCGTGTTGCTGGGGATCGTGTGATAAAGCATGGCTACACCTTCACCGGGGACGTGCAGATAATCCGGCTGCCGGCCGTGAGGCGCAGCGGAGCACGGGCCAGGTTCTTCTGGTCGAATTCCAGCTTCAGTTCGGATTCGGTCAGGGACTTCAGGAAGGCAGCGAAGTCGTCCGGATAGGCGCCGACCGTGAAGGGGTCGCCGGCGTAATCGAACGGGGCCGCGGCTTCGTTCTGCAGGCCCACCAGACGGATGGCCTTGTCATCGTCGCCAGCCTCGATCTTGATCACCGGGCGCACCTTGCCGGCGTCAGAGAACGATGCGGCGAAGTTGATGGCGCCGAGCATGCTCTCGCGCTTGATGGTGCCGGCGTTCGGCAGCGGGCGGTCGATGACGGCGCGGGCGTTCACCGGCTTGTGCGGCGAAACCCGGAACAGAGCGATGGCGTTGTCGCCGCGCAGCTCGATCTGCTCGTCGCGAATCGTCATCGACTTGAAGTCGCCGACCATCTGGCGTGCGGTTTCACGTGGAATGCACAGGCCGAATTCCGGAGCGATGTGCGGGACCGACTCGAACACCAGATTCGCCTGGGTCATCGCGAACACTTCCAACGCCGTGCCAGTGGAGCGGATCTGCACACACGACGTCTGCGGCATGGAGGCGTTCGGCATGCAGAAGGGTTCGACGGCGGCAATCTTCTCGGCCAACGGCGCCCAGTCCATCTCGGTCAGGGCGTTCTGCGCGCGCTCCATGACCGGGAACTCGTTACCCGGCAGGACGTTCAGGCGCGTGGTAGTGTCGCCGAAGTTCAGGGTGACGCGCTTCTCCTTGACCACCATGAAGACGTCGTCGGCGCAGAACTGGGCGAAGCGACGCAGCGCGCCGGCATCGATGCAAAACGAGAACTTCTCGCCCGGGTTCTCGAACTGGTACTGGATCTGGGCATCGGCGCGCGAGGCGGTCATCGTGACCGTCTTGCCGTCCGACTCCATCTTCACGAACTGCAGGATCTGCAGCGGACTGGTCTTCGCTGCGTACGGCGTGACGGCATCGACTGCCGTCTTGAACTGGTCTTTGTCGAATTGCATGTTCTCTCCCTTGAGGCTATGCGACGAGTTCGAGCAGGGATTCCTGACGCGCGACCAGCTTGACCGGGTGAATGGTCCGGCCAGTGACGGTGCAGCGACGGGTATGGCCGTGCTCGAGGCGGCCAAGGTCGTTCTTCAATTCGTTGACGCGGCCACTGATCACGTTCACCGGGATGCCAGTCAGGCTGACCAGCTCCTGAAGCGAGTAGTCGCGGCCCGGGACCATGACGGCGAGAATCTGGCGCTGGCGCTCGGCGAGCGTGCCGTCGGCCAATGCCTCGTGGTATGCCTGCACAGACGTTGCGCGGACTGCGGTCTTCATGCGATCACCTCCTCGAGTGCCCATTCCTGGAAGTCGGCGAGACGCGCGGTGTGCGTCGGGCCATCGATGGTTTCCTGCCAGATGACGTCGACCGTGCGGCCGTGCGGCGGTAGATCGACCACGCGGCGGATGTCGCCGTTGACGTCGCGGTAGACGCGGCCGCGCTTGATCTGGATGCCGCCGGCGGGACGGGCAAGGCGCTTGCGGGCCAGGTCGACCAGCGTCTGCATCTCGCCGTGCATCTGGCGGAATTCGTGTTTCAGCAGCGGCGAGTAGCTGCGCGGGCTGCCGGCCAGCTCGATCATCCGATTGACGCGCCACGCGGCGAACAGCGCCTTTGCGGTCTTGCAGTGCGCGTCGCAGTAGTCGATGAGCTGGGCGTCAGTCACGCATGCACCTCGCTGGTCAGTTCGGCCATGCGTACCTGGTATTGCTCGCGCCAGGTCTTCGCAGCCTCGGACTCGGCCGGAAACGGGCATGCCGTGATCGGCAGACCGTCATCCACAGCACGGCGAGCCTTGGCAGCCACGTAGTCGCGGGAAACGATCGGCTCGCTCATTGCACGGCCTTCAGGGAGCGGCGGCGGTGGATGTCGGCGCGCGCGCTGCGGATTGCCTCTTCCGCTTCCGCAAGCTCGCGCTCGGCCTTGGAAAGTTCTTCCGGCGTCGCGCCGTCGATCAGATCAGCTACAGCGACCTGCGCTTCCGAGGTCTCGCGGGCGATCTTCACCAAGTGGGCGGTGGCCGCCTGCAGCGGCGAGTCGTCGGCGTCGATGCCGCGCACCGTGCGGTTGACCGGCGAGAGGTACTCGTTCAGGAAACCCGTCGCCAAATCGTCCGGCATGGCCGCCAGGATCGACGGCAGCAGGTTGAGAAGCTGGGTGGCGCCGAACTCGGTGTTCGGCTCATCGGTGATGTAGCGAAGGATCTTCGCGGCGTTCGCCTTCTGCCGGCGCGCTTCGTCCGTGGTGCCGGGCATGGCAAACACAATGCCGGTCCTGGCCGGGCCATCGATGCGCGCATGCGCCGCAACGATGAAGTCGCAGATGGTCTCGTCCGACCAGTGCCCTTGCGAGCCGTCGCCGGCCGGGCCGCGCATCTTCCAGCCCTTGATGTGACGCTTCAGCAGGTCTACCGGCGTTTCGTGTGAACCTTTCCACATGACATTTATCCCTTTGGTAACTATTCTGGTTTTCACTTCAACAACAACGAGGGGAACAACATGGCTGCCATCACCGAAACCCGCTTGCTGCCTGCCCGTTTCTTGACCGCATTAGCCTTGATCTTTCGCAAGGGGCTGATTTCGGGCGAAAAAATGCCGCAGGCCGGGTAGGCTGCGGCTGTGCTCTTCAGCTGGCTTTCACTGCCCTGCCTGCTCGCCCATAGTTCTGCGGCGGCGGTGCGTCACCAAAGACCTCGGGGTTGAGTTCATAGCGGGTCACTTCCGGAAATTCGTTCTCGACGGCGCGGCAGCGATCAGCCGGCACATAGCCCTGATCAACCCACTTCTGCACTGCTTGAGGGGTCACGCCCATTCGCACCGCGAGCGCCGTCTGGCTTCCGGCCAGTCGAACCACCTTCTGCACTCCTGTTTCCATATGCCATGCCCTCGTTGATTACAACTGTAGGTTACAGTAGTTCGCGCGTTTCTACAACTAAATCTTGCAGTGCGGATTACAACGTAAGGTTGTATCGTGCGGGCATGAAAGAAATTGGCACGCGGATAAGGGATGCCCTTGAGGCAAGGAACGGCGGAAACCAGTCCGAAATGGCTCGGCACGTCGGTGTCAGCCCACAGGCCGTCCAGAAGTGGATTGCCGGCGAGTCCGTTCCGCGCGGCCGGAATCTCCGATTGGCGTCAGAGTTTCTGGGCGTCAGCGAGCCCTACATCTTGTTCGGCAGCGATGCTGAGGCACCCGGCATGCGCCAAGTGGTGGCACTCGGAGATGACGAGGAGCTGCTAGGCACGGTGCGAATCAAGCGCGTGAAGTTGCGCCTGTCCGCCGGCATCGTGGGCTTTGCCGCCGATCCGGTGGACGAGGAAGACAACCCGATCGTATTCCGTCGCACCTGGTTCGAGTCCCGCGGCTACATTCCCGAGAAGCTGGTTGCCATAAAGGTCAAAGGCGAAAGCATGGAGCCTGGCCTATCTGATGGCGATACCGTAGTGATCAACACCGCGGACACAAAGCCGAAAAATGGAGAAGTGTTCGCAGTGAATTTCGAGGGCGAGGCCGTCGTGAAGAGGATGGCCAGAGACATCGGCTTCTGGTGGCTGACGTCGGACAATCCCAACCAGGCGCGTTATCCGCGGCAGCGCTGCGAGGGCGAGAGCTGCATCATCATCGGCCGCGTCGTCTTGGTTCAGCGCGAGCACATCTGATCCCATGTTCATGGGAAGCCCAACCCTAGGGTATACGGTCTAATTGCATCTTGGCAACTACCTATAAGGTGCCGCGATGTCCAATTTATTTGCCAGACAAGGTGCCAGCTACAAGAACGAACTGAATCGCTCACTTGGCGCGTTGCTAGGGATCGCCCAAGGCATGCTCTGCGACGGACAGCTCAACGATGACGAAATCAAGTTCCTCAACGCATGGCTGACTGAGAACTCTGCGATTTCCACCGTTTGGCCAGGCGATGTGCTGCACGCTCGAATTCGTGATGCGTTAGCAGATGGCGCAATAAGTGCCGAGGAGCGCGCCTATCTTGCTGAGACTCTTCGCCAAGTGATTGGTGGGGATCTCGAAGATATGTCAGCTGAAACCCATGTCACAGAGCTTGCGCTTGATCGAGACGCCGCAGTGACGATTCCAGGTGCGACCTTCTGCCTGTCCGGGGATTTCGTGTATGCACCGCGCGCAAAGTGTGAACTCGAAATCGAAAAGCGCAGCGGGATCGTAGCTGGATCAGTGACAAAGAAGTTGACCTATCTGGTCGTCGGTGGCCTCGGCAGCAAGGAATGGAAGCACGGCAGCTTCGGGACAAAGATCGAGAAAGCAATCGAGTATAAACGGGCCGGCATTCCCCTTCTAATCGTGCACGAAGACCAATGGGCTCGCGCACTATGAACACCGATTCATCGAACAAAAAAATGAAAATTAAGCGAATCTCAGCAATTGCTGGAGTTGTCACTGCCCTTTGTGCCGCGATTATCGGAGCCTGGTATTACTGGCCAATCTGGCAGACCCAACAGCGGGTAAAAGCCATGCTGAAAGACCCGGATTCCGCGAAATTCGAACAGGTGCGTTACAACCGAAGTACCGAGGCAGGATGTGGCTTGGTGAACGCCAAGAACAGTATGGGAGGTTATGTGGGACTTCGTCACTTTGTGGCGCCGAAGTCGGGGGAGGTTAAATTCCAGCCGAACGTGGACTCCGAGAGCGGGACCACCGAGCAAAGGATCAAAGCACTCGAGCAAGAAATCGAATATTTGGAATATGCCAAGCCATTCTGCGATTAACGACTGCACTCACGACACTATCAAGTGCAAGCACTGCCAGTCTGACCTAACAAAAGCAACTGCATGAAGTGTGTAGACAATAACGAAATCGAGAACTGGTTCCACGAGTTGGATTGCCTGGAGCGCGCGGATAAATGTCAAGCGCCCCACTTCATCAAGCCGTTTCATCTGGCAACCCTTGCGCATCGTCTGCGACTGCGGAGGCTCAGCGGTCTTACGCTTCCTTCCAAAATTGCCGGCTATGCGAACGTGATGAATCTTTGGGGCGCCCTCAAAATTGAACCCCCAGCGGAGATTAACCATCGCAGCCCAGGAGGGCGGTATTTCCCAGTAACACTACTGTGCGATGAAACCACGACCGAGCAGACGGCCGATGACCTTGTCGAGCTTTTTAAGCCCGTGTGTAGCGATGCAACAACGATCGATGCTGTACACACGATGCTGCGCGAGCTGGTCGGCAATTGCTATGCCCATGCGGAGGTGGAAGACGGGGTCTTCGGCGTAATTTGTGCGCAAGCGTGGCCTGCGGGGCGTAAAGCTCAAATCGCCATCGCCGATACAGGGATAGGGATCCGAGAATCCCTTCTACAGAATCCGGCCCTCGTTGAAACTGTCAAAATTAGCAACAGTTGTGAACTTGCGACACAGTACGGGATCACAAGTAAGCCGGGCAAAGGACATTCGGGATATGGCCTTGCTGTCGCACGTAAGCTCATGGAGCAGAACAGCGGCACATTGGTGGTGAGATCCGGCAACGAGGCTTTCTGCATGGGGCCACGCCGCTTGCAGCAGGTCAACACAAAGTGTGTGTGGCATGGTACTTTACTTGTTATTGAATGGGATCTTGACGTCCCGATGAACATCCGAGACGTCTACGATAGCTTCCCATTACCAGAGGGGATGACAGATGACGACTTCGACTTTTAAGGTACCCGTTACCTCTATCGCATCTGAATTCAGCACCCGCCCGGTGGGTGCCCAAGCTCGCTCGCAACTCCTGCATCTACTCGCGCAGTTTGGCTGCGTAGAGGTGGACTTGGAAAATCGCAGCCTGACTCCGTCCTTTGCGGACGAATGCATCGGTCGCCTGGCTGGCGAAATCGGCCTGGAGGAGTTCAAGCGCCGCGTGAAGCTGGTGAATGTGAACGAGTCGAGCCGCCCCTTGGTAAAGCATGTGATTCTTACTCGGTGCAAAGAGCTGGCAGTCCATTGACGGCAATAGCGCCCCGACGAGCCCTCCCATGTGGAGGGCTTTTCATTTGTTATCCCCGCACACTCCCTGCCCACTCGAACCTCGCAGTCGCCACCGAGTACGCGTAAAATCGACTTGCCGGGCCGCTCCCTCCCGATGGCCCCACCCTTGATCCAGGTGGGGCCATGGTGGGCCTCTAGCCCTCCCGGCCTGGCATCTCCTCAAGCCCCCGCTAGTCGCGGGGGCTTTTTTTCGCCTGTCGCAAGTTTTACAACTATTTCTTGCCCCTAATTACAACTTTAGCTTGCAGTGAGGAATTCTTTACTGTAACCTTTGGTTGTAGTCATTCCAAGGGAGCAAGGACATGGAAGCGAAACACACCCCGACGCCGTGGCATGTAGGCGGAAGAGATGGTCGGATTTTCTATGCGGCAGATGGCTATGCCGTTTCGGATGCCACTGTCTTCCATGGCAGGCACGAGGGCGAGCACACAGCCAACGCCGAGTTCATCGTCCGTGCCTGCAATGCTCATGACGATCTGGTGAAGGCGCTGCAAGGCGTTATCCGGGTTGCAGATCGTTCGACGGCTGAATTTGATGCTGCCCGTGACGCTCTCGCCAAGGCAGGTGCAGCATGACGCGCGCCCAAGCCACGACCAGCCGCCGCGCGCGGAAACCTGCCACCAAGGCGCCGGCTCGCGCGCCGAAGGTTGCGCCGGCCGCCGACATCCCGACCTTCAAGGCCGATCCGGAGAAGGTGCAGCGCTTCATCAAGGCGAGCGAGGCCGTCAGTGCCCCGGAGCCGGCCCCGGCTGCGGATGTTCGCTATGGCGACTACTACCGCCTGCTGCGCCGTGTCCTGATCGGCCAGGCCAATGGGGACTTCGACGCTGGCGAGAAGCTCGCCTCGATCGTGCGCGATGTCGAAGGCAAGATGACCGAGGAAGCCTTCGATGCCTGCATGGACAAGGCTCTCCGTCGCATGGGAGGTGCATAGTCATGCGCTGCTTCCATGTCATCGCGCGCACTGAAGGCGCCACCTACTCCTACGATGCCGTCGCTGCTAGCAGCTTCGACGCCTTCAATGCTGCCGTCGATCGCTTCGGCGCCTGCAAGATCAGCGTGAGGCCGGCATGACAGCGCGCACCCTCTTCTCCCTGTCGCTCGACGCCATCTGGAAGGCCATTCGGCGCGGCCAAATCAAGCGGAAAATCCGCGCCATCGAGCGCGACCTGGAGGTGATCAAAGATCAGCGCGACAACGACCACCGCGCCGAGCGAGTGCTTATCTGCCGCCGCCTGTACCTGCAGTCCGAACTTCAGGATCTCTGACATGGCCGGCGCTCTTCACACCTCCGTCGCGGCCTGGCTGGGCGAGCGTTGCTCCGAGCAGGTGTTCCGCGACTTCCTGCAGGCCCGCTTTCGCGTCGTCGTGCCTGATGAGCCGGCAGCCGCCGACCTGGTGCGCGCCATTTGCAAGGTCAAGTCCCGCGCGGACATCGATCGCGACCCGGCCGCCACGCTGATCTTTCACCAGCAAATCCGCATTCCGTACGCAGCACACCTCGAATTCGCGCCAGGTATGCAGCGCGCGACCACCACGCAGCTCTAAGCACCCCGAAGGGAAACCCCATGAACAGCATTCAACAACGCGCAGCCAAGCTGTCCACCTGGACCAAGGTGGCCATCGTCGGGATCGGCGGGTTCATCGTCAGCCCGATCATCTTCTTCGTCATTCAGGGGCTGATCGGCCTCGTCATCGCCGCCGGTATCGGTCTCGCCTGCATCGCCACGGCGCCGATGATCGGCCTGAAGGTAGCCAACTGGCGAATGAAAGGCGTCAAGGCCGAAGCCAGCAAGAATCCCGTGGAGACGCGCTGGAACCTCTACAACGAGCGCGTGAAGGCACTGGAGGCCTATGCGAGCGAGATCCAGCGCTTCACGGCCAAGCTGGGCATCTTCGAAACCCAGCTCGCGAAGCTGCGCCAGGACTATCCGGACGAGGTCGAGCCGTTCGAGCGCATGGTCAAGGCGATGACCCAGCTCAAGCTGCAGCGTGAAGCGGAATACCGCCGTGCACGCGAAGCCCTGGACAAGCACAAGCGGGAAACCGAGAAGGCCGAACGCATCTGGACCATGGCCATGGCCGCCCGCGACCTGGGCGAAGCCGCAAACATGAAGATCGATCCGCTGAAGGAAATCGCCGAGAAGACGGCCCTCGATGCGGTCGAGCTCGAAATGAACAACTCGTTTGCCCAGCTCGATCGCCTCATGCTCGAGCGCGTCGAAGAGACGTCCGTCCCGGCCAGTCTAGTCATCGACATCACCCCGGCGAAGGTGCGGTCATGAAATTCACCATCATCGCCGCCATCGTGCTGGTCGCCGTGCTCGGCGCGGCCTATTTCCTGACCATGGAAGGCCAGCCCGCCCAATCGCCGGAGCGCCCCGCAGCCTCCGACATCCGTAGCCTGAAAATCAACTGAGGGAGTCCCACCATGAATGCACTTCGCAAGGCAGCATTGCTCGCGCTCGCCACCCTGCTCGCCCTTCCGGCAGCCGCCCAGCAGCTCCGCGTTTCCACCGGCGACAGCAAGGCCGGCAGCACCTATTCGAAGATGTTCCGCGAGCTGTCCGGAAAGTGCCGCGAGGCTGGCAGCATCAACCTGGTCGAGTTCGAATCGTCCGGATCGCTGCAGAACGTCGACCGACTGGTAGCCAACGAGGCTCAGGCTGCCATCGTGCAGACCGATGTGCTTTACCTGCAGGCCAAGACCGATGACCGCCTGTCGAATATCAAGACGCTCTTCACCCTGCATCCCGAAGAAATCCACGTCGTGGCGCTGGCGGATGCCAAGGTCGGCGGCACGCTCGGCTTCGGCGGGCAATCCCTGGACAATGTCGCCCAGCTGGCGGGCCTCAAGGTCGGCGCCGCCGGCGGCAGCGTGATCACAGCCAAGGTCATCCAACTGCTCGGCGAGATCCCGTTCTCCCTGGTGGAGTACGGCAGCACGGGCGAAGCGCTGCAGGCGCTCAGCAGCAAAAAGGTCAATGCCGTCATCGCAGTCGGCGGCGCGCCGTTCGCGGCCGTGGAGAGCCTCGGTGCCGGTGCCAAACTCCTCGCTTTCCCCGACCGCACTGTAGAAAAGCTGCGCCAGGTCTATGTGCCGGCCAAGCTCAACTATCGCAAGCTGGCCAATTCCACCGGTGTGCCCACCATGGCAATCGAGGCCATCCTGGTGGTGCAGAACTACAAGTCCGCAAAGATGGCGGAAGCCCTCGGCCGCCTCCGTTCGTGCATGGCAAGCAGCCTGGATGACCTGCGCGACGAGCCCGGCACGCACGCCAAATGGAAGGCCGTCAATCCGGAGAACCGCGGCAAGTGGCTCTGGTACGACCTGCCTGCAGCAAGGAAGTGAGACGCGAGCATGAAGGCAATCGACCTTTTCGCTGGCGCTGGGGGCTTCTCGACCGGAGCGCGCATGGCCGGGATACAGGTGGTATGGGCTGCCAACCACTGGCAAAGCGCGGTCGAGGTGCATGCCGCGAACCACCCTGATGCACAGCACGTATGCCAAGACCTGCATCAAGCGCAATGGGAGCTGGTGCCGAAGCACGATGTCCTGCTGGCCAGCCCCTGCTGCCAAGGCCACAGCAGGGCGTGCGGGAAAGAGAACGGCAACCCGCAGCACGACGCTAGCCGGTCGACCGCATGGGCTGTGATCTCGGCACTTGAATACCACCGGCCGCCGCTGGCCGTAGTTGAAAACGTGCCGGAGTTTCTGCAGTGGACTTTGTACCCGGCATGGGCGCAGGCGCTGGGTGCGCTCGGCTATCAGCTGGCGCCCCATATTGTCGACGCTGCAGATCATGGCGTGCCCCAGCACCGCGAGCGGATGTTCCTAGTCATCACCCGAAGCGCTTCGCCGCTGCTCCTGAAGCTGCCGAAGCGTGATCACGTTCCGGCGGCCAAGATCATTGACTTCGATACCGGCAGCTGGTCACCGATCGACAAACCCGGCCGCGCCGGGGCTACGCTGCAACGGGTCGCCAATGGTCGCGCGCGCCACGGCGACCGGTTTCTCACCGCCTATTACGGCAACGAGCAAGGCGGCAGGTCTCTGGCACGCCCGATTGGGACAATCACCACCCGCGATCGATGGGCAGTTATCGACGGCAACCGCATGCGTATGCTGCGCGCCGACGAGTGCCGCTCTGCGATGGGCTTCCCTGAATCCTATTGCCTACCGTCGCAGCACCGACTGGCCGTCCACATGCTCGGCAATGCGGTCTGCCCGCCGGTCGCGCGCGACGTCATTTCCGCCTTGCGCGAGGCAGCATGACCCGTTCGCCTCTCATCGAACTCGCCATCGGCTGGCTGCGCTTCCACGCCTGGCTTCAATACGACGCCTGCACCCTGCCGGACCAGAAATCCAAGGCGCTGCGCAAGCAAGCCAGCGCCATCATCGAACACGATCGCATTCTCACAGGGAGAACCACTCATGGATAGCATCAACCAGATCACCGTCGAAACAGCCGCCCATGCGCCGCAAGATGACAGTGCGGACTACAAGCGCATGTTCGAGCAGGCAATCTCGACTCTGGCGGCGATCGATGCAGCTCTTGGTATTGGCGAGGACGGCTGCGGCGAGCCTGATCTAACGCTGGCCGCCATCGAGGAATTGAAGAACCGCGCCGGTATCGCAGCCGCCCCGGCGCAGGAGAAGGATAGCAAGGGCAACGCCGTGCGCCGCGTCATCACGTTGAACGGCAAGCAGCTTGCATGGCTGCTTGAAGCCGCGTGGCCTGATCGTCACGATACCGACCAAGCGGAGACCGAGCTGACCATCATCGAATACGCCGAGCCGTTCAAGTCCTCTGAGGGTGACGACATGGAGGCGGGCCTGTACTTCTTCGACAGCGAGTACCCCGAGGAAGGCATCACGCCTGTCGACTGCCCTGCTGCCGCCGACACTGTTGCCAGCCTTATCAAGGCAGACGCTCCGGCGCATTCTGACAAGCATGCGGGCCGGGCGCTGCAGTTCGCCAACCACATCATCAACGGCGCATGGGAAGGCGATTGGGACGGCGGTGCGGTACAGGACTTGGCCGTCCAGTATGGCCTGCTCAAGCCCACTGAGATGGCCGAGCCTTGCAGCGGCGGTTGCGGCTGCCGCGAGCATGGCGCCGATTTCCCGACAACCTGCTACCGCAAGACCTATCTCGCCGCCCTGGCTGCGGAGAAGGGAGAGAAGCCGTGAACCTGCGCATCCTGAAAAAGCTGTCCAAGCGCGCCGCGCCGCTGCTGCCGCTGCTGGGCGACAATCGCCAGCAGTTCCCGGCCGAGCGCGGCGACGGCCACACCAGCACCACGGGGCACGATCGCAAGCATTGGCTGCGCATGCGCTCGATCCACGGCGAGGAATTCCCCGGCACGATCAAATACAAGCCCAGGCAAGGGGCGCACTGGATCGCCATGCGCGAGCCGTGGGATGCGCTCAAGGGAACACCGATGGTTGGCGCGATGGAGGGTTACTACGAGCCGGAATGGTCCGAAGAGACAGCCTGGGAGGCGCTGCTGGACATCGTATGGTGGGAGTACGTCATTTGCGACGAAGACGGCCCGATTCCTCTGCGCCGGTTCGACACGCCGACCAAGGTGCTGGCGACCGCCTATGAAATGATCGCGCACCGCGCTGCTGCCGCTATCGCACAGGGCGAGAAAGGCGGTGCGGCGTGAACTCCCATCAACGACGCACCGCTCGCCGCAAGGCAGGACCGGAATACCGAGGCTGCGGTTACTGGCACGGCGGCACCATCGAATGCCGTGGCGGTCCGGACGGGGCGCCTGGCTACATGTGGGATGCTGACCACGACGGGTTCGACCCGGATGACCACAGCATGCCATGCCCGGCGTGCAATACGCTCGAATGGCTGCGGGAGGCAAAGGAGGAAGCTGAATACACTTCCTACTATTGCGGGTACAGCTCCGGGACAGGCGAAACCATCTGGCTTAATGCGGTGAACGTTGCCCGGGCAGCTAACCCGACGGCGGTAGAGGCAGCATTGATGGAGGTGGGAGAAGTGCATGCCTTAGCCAAGGACGACGACGCGCCGGAAGGCTACGTCGTCCGCATTCACAACCAACTCGCCACCACGATCGATGCCGAAGCCCCGGATCCCTACGCCCATAGCGATGGCGGCACGGCAATGGTACAGCAAGCAAAGGAGTGAAAATGCACCACCCGATCAAACAAACCGAGTCGCGCCCGCTGACCTACCGCATCAACGTGGCCATGGCGAAGCTGGGCGTCTCGCGCTCGACGATCTACCGCCTGGTCAACGAGGGCAAGCTCAAGCTGGTCAAGATCAGCGCCCGAGCGTCGGGTATCACAGCGGACAGCCTGGAGGCGCACGCTTCAGGCCAAGGAACGCAGTGAGTCGATGTGACGCACCTCAGCCATCACAGTACGGGTAACATTGCAATTAATTCAAAGCCCGGGAGGGATAATGAGCATTCAATGGGGCACTGTGGCAGATTGGGTCTCAGGGGTTGGTTCACTCGCGGCGGCTTTCGTAGCGCTTTATCTCGCTAAGGACCAAAAGCGCATCCAACTAAAGGGTTACTTTGGTGCGCGCGTATTGGTAGGTGGCGGCACGCCTCCAACTGACCTCATAACCATCTCTGTCACTAATGTCGGCCACCGTGCCACGGTGATCAATAACGTTGGACTTCGTGTTGGTCGATTCAAGAAAATGCGCCATGCAATTATTCAGACTGACCGCATGTATGGATCAGCTCCAATTCCACTCCCATTGGCGGACGGTCAGCAAGGACAATGGAATATCCCACTAGTATTTGACGGGAGAAATTGGATCGATGATCTATGCGACTTGGTCGAAACCGAAGCTGACATTAAGTCGCTGAGAGCAGTCGTTTTCACTACGCACCAAGAGCCAGCCTATCTGCCCGCAGAAGAAGGGCTCCGAAAAATGATTCGTGAGGCTCAAAAGCGGAGGGCAGCAAAAGAGCTCGTCAACCAATGAGGGCTCTTCCAAATGAGAGATTCAATAAGATTGGAAACCGATAGCCTTAGAATTGATCAGGTAAGATTGCAGTTTTACAACATCTGATGTCGCCCGCCTACTACCTCAAAGCCGGGTAGCCAGCCGGGTAGCCAGCCGGAAATCGGCAGGAAAAATCTGCCGGAAACCCGCACCAGCACTAGAAATTGCCTATCACATGAAGATTGCGACCTGGAACGTCAACTCGCTGAAAGTCCGCCTGCCGCACGTGCTGCAGTGGCTGGCGGACAATCCTGTGGATGCCCTGTGCCTGCAGGAGACCAAGCTCACCGACGACAAATTCCCGGTGGCGGAGATCGAAGCCGCCGGGTACCGGGTCGCCTTCACCGGCCAGAAGACCTACAACGGCGTGGCCATCCTGGCGAAGCAGCCGATGGCCGACGTCGTCAGGAACATCCCCTCCTTCGAAGACGAACAGCAGCGCGTGATCGCCGCCACGATCGGCGACGTGCGTGTCGTGTGCGCCTACATTCCGAACGGCCAGTCGGTCGGCTCGGACAAGTACGCGTACAAGCTGCGCTGGCTCGACGGCCTGCACGACTGGCTGGCCGGCGAACTGGCCGCCCATCCGAAGCTGGCCCTGCTGGGCGACTACAACATCGCGCCGGACGACCGCGACGTGCACGACCCCGCCGCGTGGCAGGGCAACGTGCTGGTGTCGGAACCGGAACGCGCCGCCTTCCGCAGGCTGATCGGCCTCGGGCTCACCGATGCCTTCCGCCTGTTCGAGCAGCCCGAGAAACTGTTCTCGTGGTGGGATTATCGCCAGATGGCTTTCCGCCGCAACATGGGCCTGCGCATCGACCACATCCTGCTGTCGGCGCCGCTGGCGGCCAAATGCAGCGCCTGCGTCATCGACAAGGCGCCGCGCAAGCTCGAGCAGCCCTCAGACCACACGCCGGTCGTCGCCACCATCGATCTCTGACCCTGCCGCCATGGCAGGCAGGTCCGCTGCCTGCGCATCGTTGCCGGCCACCGCCGACAATCCCGATACGCTGACGCCCGACGCATGGATCGCCGGTACCGCCGGCTGCGCCGGCTTGCGTCCCAGCAGTCCCGTGATCGCCGCGAGCTTGCGGCTGGAGTAGTTCCTGCCCATCTCAGGCAGTTGCCGGATCACGTCCTTCAGCGAAGTGACGTCGCCCATGGCGGCCCGCCACATGCGCCCTTCCCGTCCGCTGTCGAAGGCATAGCGCAGCCATACCGAGGGCCGCATCACCGGATGGCGCTCATAGTACACGCCGGCGGTCAGCCGGCGCGGCACGGCGCGTCTCTCGACCGGCGCGATGCTCTCGGCGACGAAGTTCAGCCCGCACCAGACCGACGCCGCCAGCGATGCCCAGAAGCGCGGATTCGATTCGATCAGGAACACCCGCCCGCTGCCTTCCTCCACGCGCGCATCGATGTTCATCACGCCGGAATAGCGCGTCGCCTCCGCCAGCCGCAGGCCGAGCATTTCCAGTTCGGCGTTCTCGAGGAAGCGGATGGTCGGGCCCACCCGCTGCTGGATCGAGAATGCCGCCACGTCGCCGTCACGCGCCAGGAAGCTGAAGCACAGGTCCACACCCGGCACATATTGCTGGGCGATGAGGGAATCGAAACGGTAGACATTGTCGGGCACCACCTGGCGCATCCATTGCTCGTGGCCATGCACGACCAGCACGCCGTTGGACCCGGCCTGGTTGGTCGGTTTCAACACGAACGGCAGACCGAGCTGGGCGGCCAGGGCATCGTAATCGAGATTGTCCTTGCGGCCGACATGCACGGTGCGCGGCACGCGCAGGCCGGCCTCGCGGCAGATGCCATGGAAACCCCACTTGTCGTTCAGGCGCGCCAGCAGCGGATTGGGCGCCAGCGGGATGCTGCGCACGGCGAGATGGCCGCCGACGCGATTGAGCGCCATCGCGGCATCGCAATCGGCGGGGATAAGGACCGGGTCCTGCAACAACGCGCCGAGGGTGTTGACCATGGTCACCAGGCGGTCGTCATCCTGGGGCGCGAAGGTGGCCGGCAGATGCCGCCCGGCGAGACCCGACCACCGCATGTCGCGTGCCTGCGGGCCGGCGATCGCGACGATCTGGCGAGGGTCGGCGAATTCGCGCAGCGACAGCAATACCTGCCGCAAGAGTCGCTTGCAGTAGCTCAGTACGATGTAGTGCGCCATGGCGCGCTCTGTTCCGGTTTGTCGTTATTCCGGTCTGAGCGCCGGCGGCATCAATCATTGCGAAAAGATGCACATGCCTTGAGCGCCGATAAAGCAATCGTATGGCGGGCAAGTATGGGGGCAGCGCGCGCACCGTGGCGGTGCGGCGCGGACAGGATCAGCCGAGCGCCTTCCAGAGGTTGTACAGGCTGAGCAACGAGATCAGCGTGCCGACCAGCCACAGCAGCGTCCGCGCCGACAGCTTGTGGCACAGCCAGGCAGCGAACGGCGCGGCGAACAGGCCGCCGAACACGAGGCCGGCCACCAGCGGCAGGTGGCTCAGTTCCGACAGCCAGGCGAAGGAGCCGGCGGTGGCGAAGGCGATGAAGAATTCGGCGGCATTGACCGTGCCGATGGTGGTGCGCGGATTGTTGCCGCGGCCGACCAGGGTGCTGGTGACCACCGGTCCCCAGCCGCCGCCGCCGACCGCGTCGACGAAGCCGCCGGCCAGCGCCAGCTTGCCGGCATGGTCGAGGTTGCCCTGGCGCGGGCGCGCCGCGCGCCAGGCCTTGTAGAGGATGTAGATGCCCATCGCCAGCAGGTAGGCCGACACATAGGGCTTGAAGATCTTGCCGTCGATGCTGGTCAGCACATAGGCGCCGGCGACGCCGCCCGCCACGCCCGGGATGACCAGTCGCCAGAACAGCTTCTTGTCGACGTTGCCGAAGCGCAGGTGCGACGCGCCCGAGACGCCGGTGGTGAAGACCTCGGCGATGTGCACCGCCGCCGATGCCGCCGCCGGCGAGGCGCCGGTGCCGAGCAGGAAAGTCGTGGAGCTGATGCCGTAGGCCATGCCGAGCGCGCCGTCGATCGCCTGGGCGGCGAAGCCCACCGCGACGGCGGCCCAGAACTCGGGCGAGGTGAACAGCTGGCGCACGACCAGGCCGACGGAGGCTGCCGCATCCTGGCCGGCGGCATTCTGCAGCGCATACCAGGTCAGCGCGGCCGCGACCAGCAGGACCGACGACAGGCCGTACCAGAACTGGCGGTTGCCGAAGATACCGGTCGGATGCGTGACCTTGGTTTCGAGCGGCGGCAGGCCGAGCGCGGCATGCTCGATGTTCTCGGGATTCTGCTCGAAATCGGGTTGGCGGATCTTCATGAGGCGGTTCTTTCAGCGGATAGCCGCCACCATACCGCCTGTCATGCGCTGACCAAACTACATGTTTTGCATATGCATATGCACCATTGGCAGAAAGACAATTGCACCGGCTCCCTGCCGGCGCCGGAATGCGAAAGGCCCCGCAGCCATCCGCCGGAAACGGCGGCTGCGGGGCCTTCCACGATGCAACCGGCAGGCCGGCCGCACCGCATGGCGACGACTTATTTCTTCGCCGGCTCGCCGATCACCTTGCCTTCGGCATCGCGGTACTCCACCGGGACGAGCTTCGGATTGAGCTTGCGGATCTGCGGCTCGATCTTGGCGCGGTCGCCGACGCCGACCACGATGAGACTGTCGGGCCGCAGGTATTTCTTCACGGCCGCCTGCGCATCCTTCGCGGTGACCGCGGCGAAGCGGCTGGCCAGGTTGCTGTAGTAATCGAGGCCGAGGTCGTACACGAAGATGTTCGACAGGCTGGTGCCGATCGCGCGGTTGGTCTCGAACTGGCCGGGCAGCGACAGGATCTGCGAATTGCGCGCGTCCTGCAGCTCCTTGGGCGGCATCGGCTTGCCCGCCATCGCGGCGATCTCCTTGAAGATCTCGGCGACCGACGGACCGGTGACGTCGGTGCGAAAGCTGCCGGAGATCGAGAACGGCCCGCGCGCCTGCCCGTAGTTGAACACCGAGCGCACGCCGTAGGTATAGCCCTTCACCTCGCGCAGGTTGTGGTTGATGCGGCTGGTGAACAGGCCGCCGAGCGCGGCGTTCATCACCTGCAGCGCCGGATAGTCGGGTGTCTTGCGCTCGGCGCCGAGCGTGGTCACGTTCAGCGCGGTCTGCGGCGCGCCCGGCTTGTCGACGAGCACCAGCCGCGCCCTGGTCGGCTGCGGCTGGCCGAACACGACCGGCTTCACCTCGCCGCGCTGCCACGCGCCGAAGCGCGCTTCGACCAGCGCCTTGAGCTCGGCGCCGGTGATCGCGCCGGACACCACGAGCGCCGTGTTGTTCGGCACGAAATGCTGCTTCCAGAACGACACCAGGTCATCGCGCCTGAACGACTTGATCGCGGCTTCCGTGCCGATGTCGACCTTGCCGTAGGGATGGTCCTCGCCGTACAGCGCGGCCAGCGCGACGCGGCGCGACACCGTGCCCGGCAGGTCGCGCAGCTGGGCCAGCTCGCCGAGGCGGCTGGCGCGCACGCGCTCGACCTCGGCCTCGGGGAAGGAAGGATTCAGCGCCACGTCGGCCAGGATGTCGAGCGCCCGGTCGAAGTTGCGGCGCAGCGCCATGGTCTGCACCGTCGACGCCGCGGCATTCGAGCTGGTGGCGAAGAAAGCGCCGAGCTGCGCCACCTCGTCGGCGATCTGCAGGGAGTTGCGGCTCTTCGTGCCCTCCTCCAGCATCATCGCGGTGAAGGCGGCCAGGCCCGGCTTGTCCTTCGGATTGGCGGCCGAACCGGACTTGACGACGAGTTCCGCCGACACGATCGGCAGCGCCGGGTTGTGGTAATGGATCACGGTCAGGCCGTTGGGCAGCGTGAAGGATTCGCCCTTGGGCAGCGTGACAGGTTTCACCGGGCCGCCCTGCGGCACCTTCGCGCGCCAGGCCTCGTCGGCATTGAGCGCGACGGTCCCGGCGCCGGGCGCGGCCTTCTGCGCCGGCGGCTTCGGCACCTCGGGACCGAGCTTCTTCTCGCCCGGCACGCCGTGCACCACGGCGCGCGCCGAGGTCTTCAGGAATTCGGCGGCGGTGCGCTGGATGTCGGCCGGCGTCGCCTTGCGGTAGCGCTCGATGTCCTTCGGCAGGTAGCCGGGGTCGCCGGTGAACTGGTTGTAGTGGTTGAGCTGGTTGGCCAGGCCATTGCCGCCCATCTTCTCGAGCTGGCCGATCATCGCGGTCTCGATCACGTTGCGCGCGCGTTCGAGTTCCTGCGCCGACGGCGGGGCGTTGCGCAGCTTGTCGAGTTCCTCGTCGATCGCCTTCTCCAGCTCTTCAGCGGTCTTGCCGGGGCGCGCGGTCACCTCGACGATGAACATCGAGGTCAGCGCGGCCGAATACTGGTATGCGTTCACGTCCTGGGCGATCTGGCGGTCGTAGACCAGCGACTTGTACAGCCGGCTCGGCTTGCCGCCGCCGAGGATCTGCGCGGCCAGCGACAGCTCGGCGTCGCCCGGCTGGTAGGCCGACGGCGTCAGCCATCCCATGTAGACGCGCGGCAGCTCGACGCGGTCGGTGACGACGGCGCGGCGCTCCTGCGTGATCGGCGGCGTGACGACGTCAAGCTTTTTCACCGGCTCGCCGCGCTTGAAGCTGCCGAAATACTTCTCGACCAGCGCGCGCGTCTTGGCCTTGTCGATGTCGCCGGCGATCACCAGCGAGGCATTGTTCGGACGGTAGTAGCGCATGAAGAAGCGCTTGATGTCCTCCAGCTTCGCATTCTGGATGTCCTGGTGCGAGCCGATCACGCTGGCGTAATACGGATGGGTCTTGGGGAACATCTGGTGGAACAGCGCTTCCTCGACGATGCCGTAGGGGCGGTTCTCGACGCTCTGGCGGCGCTCGTTGCGCACCACGTCCTGCTGGTTGGTCAGCGCGGTCTGGTCGAGCACGTCGAGCAGGTAACCCATGCGATCCGAGTGGATCCACAGCGCCAGCTCCAGCTGGTTGGACGGCACGGTGTCGAAGTAGTTGGTGCGGTCGAAATCGGTGGTGCCGTTGGAATCGGTCACGCCGGCGCCTTCCAGCAGCTTGTCGGCCATGCCGCGCGGGACATGCTTGCTGGCGGCGAACATCATGTGTTCGAACAGGTGGGCGAAGCCGGTCAGGCCGGGCTCCTCGTTGGCCGCGCCGACGTGGTACCAGATGTTGACCGCGGCGATCGGCAGGCGGTGGTCCTCGACCAGGATCACGTCCAGGCCGTTGGGCAGGGTGTACTTCTCGAAGGCGACGCGCGGCAGACCGGCGGCGTCGACCGTGGTCGCCGGCACCGGGACTTTCGGCGCGGACTGGTCGGCGGCATGCGCGAGGCCGGCGGCGGCCAGCGCGGCGACCAGGGCGGTGACGGCGAACAGCGAGGAAGGTTTCATCGGGGAGCTCCGGAATCTGGGAAAACCGGGAGCATATCGGCGTGTGGACGGTTTGACAATCGTGCGATGCACAGGATGTCGATGCAAGCCGCCGCATGCTCCCTCCGGGTTCCCTTTACCCTGCAGCGACCGCTTCCTTCACCTGCTGCAGCGAGGACGGATCCTCGATGGTGGTCAGGTCGCCCGGATCGCGGCCTTCGCAGATGGCCTGGATCGAGCGGCGCAGCAGCTTGCCCGAGCGGGTCTTGGGCAGCAGCGTGACGAAATGCACGCGCGCCGGACGCGCCACCGCGCCGAGCTGGTGGTCGACCACGCGCATCACATCGGCCTCGAGCGCCTTGCGCCCCTCCGGCGTCGATGCCGGCTCGTGGTTCTTGAGCACCACGAAGGCCATCGCCACCTGCCCCTTGAGCTTGTCCTCGACGCCCACCACGGCCACTTCGGAAACGTTCGGATGGCTGCAGATGCTTTCCTCGATCTCGCGCGTCCCGAGGCGGTGGCCGGCGACGTTGATCACGTCGTCGGTGCGGCCGAGGATGAAGTAGTAGCCGTCGGCGTCGCGGATGCCCCAGTCGAAGGTGGAGTACACCTGCCCGGTGGCGAAATTGCTCCAGTAGGTCTTGAGGAAGCGCTCGTCGTCGCCGTACACGGTCTGCATGCAGCCGGGCGGCAGCGGCCCCTCGATCACCACCACGCCCTTCTCGTTGGGGCCGCATTCGGCGCCGGTCGATTCGTTCAGCAGCTTGACGTTGTATCCGTACATCGGGATGCCCGGGCTGCCCAGGCGCGTCGGCACGTCTTCAATGCCCTTGGCCACCGACAGGATCGGCCAGCCGGTCTCGGTCTGCCAGTAGTTGTCGATGATCGGCACGCCGAGTTCCTGCGAAATCCATCGCGAGGTCGTCTCGTCGAGCGGCTCGCCGGCGAGATACAGCGCCTTGAGCGACGACAGGTCGTACTTGCGCATCAGCTCCGTCGGATGCTTCTTCAGCACGCGCACCGCGGTCGGCGCGGAGAACATGCGGGTGACCTTGTATTTCTCGACCAGGCTCCACCAGATGCCGGCGTCGGGACGGATCGGCAGGCCCTCGTACATGATGGTGGCCATGCCGGCGATCAGCGGGCCGTAGACGATGTAGGAGTGTCCGACCACCCAGCCGATATCCGAGGTCGAGAAGTAGGTCTCGCCCGGGTTGCCGCAGAAGATGTGCTGCATCGAGGCGGCCAGCGCCACCGCGTAGCCGCCGACGTCGCGCTGCACGCCCTTGGGCTTGCCGGTGGTGCCGGAGGTGTAGAGGATGTAGGACGATTCGTTCGATTCGAGCCAGGTGACCGGCACCTCGGCATCGAAGTGCTGCTTGCGCAGCTCGGCGTAATCGACCTCGCGGCCGTCCACGCGGCTCATCGGCACCAGGCCGCGGTCGACCAGCAGCACCTTTGCCGGCTTGTGCGCCGACAGGCCGATTGCCTCGTCCAACAGCGGCTTGTAGGGCACCGGCTTGCCGCCGCGCGAACCGGCGTCGGCCGAGACGATCAGCACCGGCCTCGCATCCTCGATGCGGGTGGCCAGGCTGTTGGCCGCGAAGCCGCCGAACACCACCGAGTGCACCGCGCCGATGCGCGCGCAGGCCAGCATCGCGAAGGCCGCCTCGGGGATCATCGGCATGTAGAGCAGCACGCGGTCGCCGCGCCTGACGCCGAGCGACTGCATCATCGCCGCGGTGCGCATGACTTCGCGCTGCAGCTCGCGGAAGGTGTAGACCTTCTCGGTGCCGGTCTCGGTGGAGACCGCGATCAGCGCCGGCTTGTCGCCCTGGCTGGCGACCCAGCGGTCGACCGCGTTGTGGCAGAGGTTGGTGGTGCCGCCGACGAACCATTTCGTGAACGGCGGGTTCGAGTAGTCGAGCACCTGGCCGAAGGGTTGCTGCCAGTCGATGCGCCTGGCCTCGTTGGCCCAGAAGGTCTGCGGATCGCCGATCGATTGCCGGTAGAAGTCTGCGTAGGTCATGCCTGTCTCCGAATGGAAATGTGATGATGCAGCCGTCGCGCCAGATCGATTCTGGCCGCTGCGGCTTACTCGCGTCTTACTTTTCCTCCGGTGCGGGACCGTGGGGGCATCGCCGTGCGTGCCGCCTCTGTACTGTCGTCCCGACGCAGTGTGCGCGGCGCATCGCGCCGCGCGGCCCTACTAATTTCTAGAATGCATCGCCGGGCACGCGCACCCAGCCTTCCATCAGCACGCGCGCGCTGCGGCTCATGATCGCCTTGGTGACGACCCATTCATTGTTCACCCTGGCCGCTTCCGCGCCGACGCGCAGCGTGCCGGACGGGTGGCCGAAGCGCACGGCCGGCAGCGGGCGTCCGCCGGCCGCGATGTTGACCAGCGTGCCGGGAATCGCCGCGGCGGTGCCGATGGCGACCGCGGCCGTGCCCATCATCGCGTGGTGCAGCTTGCCCATCGACAGCGCGCGCACCAGCAGGTCGATTTCGGATGCAGACACCTTCTTGCCGCTCGACGCCGTGTAGTCCGCCGGGGGCGCCACGAAGGCGATCTTCGGCGTGTGCTGGCGCTTGCCCGCCTCGTCGAGCGACTTGATCAGGCCCATCTGCAATGCACCGTAAGCGCGGATGGTCTCGAACTTCACCAGCGCCTCCGGGCTGCCGTTGATGTCTTCCTGCAGCTCGGTGCCGGTGTAGCCGATGTCGGCCGCATTGACGAAGATGGTCGGAATGCCGGCGTTGATCATGGTGGCCTTGAGCGTGCCGACGCCGGGCACGTCGAGGTCGTCGACGAGATTCCCGGTCGGGAACATCGAGCCGCCGGCGCCCTCTTCCTCGGCCGCCGGGTCCATGAATTCGAGCTGCACCTCGGCCGCCGGGAAGGTCACGCCGTCGAGTTCGAAGTCACCGGTTTCCTGCACCTGGCCGTCGGTGACCGGCACGTGGGCGATGATGGTCTTGCCGATGTTGGCCTGCCAGATGCGCACGGTGCAGATGCCGTTCTGCGGTACGCGCGCCGGATCGACCAGGCCGCTGGCGATCGCGAAGGAGCCGACCGCCGCCGACAGGTTGCCGCAGTTGCCGCTCCAGTCGACGAAGGCCTTGTCGATCGAGACCTGGCCGAACAAGTAGTCGACATCGTGGTCGGTGTGCGTGCTCTTCGACAGGATGACGGTCTTGCTGGTCGACGAGGTCGCGCCGCCCATGCCGTCGATCTGCTTGCCGTAGGGATCGGGGCTGCCGATCACGCGCAGGAGAAGCCTGTCGCGCGCCTCGCCGGGCACCTGCGCGGCTTCCGGCAGGTCCTGCAGGCGGAAAAAGACGCCCTTGCTGGTGCCGCCGCGCATGTAGGTGGCGGGAATCCTGATCTGGGGTGCGTGTGCCATGGTGTGTCCTGATGTTGCGTTGATGCGGGCGGACCGTCGCCGGCCCGCCCTGCCCTGCGGTATTGTTTACGCCGCCTTCGCGTTCTCGGCCAGGAAATCCTGGGCGAAACGCTGCAGCACGCCGCCGGCCTCGTAGATCGAGACTTCCTCGGCGGTGTCGAGGCGGCAGGTCACCGGCACTTCGACCGTCTCGCCGTTCCTGCGGCGGATGACCAGCGTCAGGTCGGTGCGCGGCTTGCGCTCGCCGACCACGTCGTAAGTCTCGGTGCCGTCGATGGACAGCGTCTTGCGGTTGGTGCCCGGCTTGAACTCCAGCGGCAGCACGCCCATGCCGATCAGGTTGGTGCGGTGGATGCGCTCGAAACCCTCGGCCACGATCGCCTCGACGCCGGCCAGCCGCACGCCCTTGGCGGCCCAGTCGCGCGAGGAGCCCTGGCCGTAGTCGGCGCCGGCGATCACGATCAGCGGCTGCTTGCGCTCCATGTAGGTCTCGATCGCTTCCCACATGCGCGTGACCTTGCCTTCCGGCTCGATCCGCGCGAGCGAACCCTTCTTCACCGTGCCGTCGGCATTGCGCACCATTTCGTTGAGCAGCGTCGGGTTGGCGAAGGTGGCGCGCTGCGCCGTCAGGTGGTCGCCGCGGTGGGTCGCGTAGGAATTGAAGTCCTCTTCCGGCAAGCCCATCTTCGCCAGGTATTCGCCGGCGGCGCTGTCTGCCAGGATCGCGTTCGACGGCGACAGGTGATCGGTGGTGATGTTGTCGCCGAGGACGGCCAGCGGACGCATGCCCTTGAGCGTGCGTTCGCCCGCCAGCGCGCCTTCCCAGTACGGCGGACGGCGGATGTAGGTGCTCATCGGGCGCCAGTCGTACAGCGGGCTGACCTTCTGGCCGGCATCGGCGCGCTTCTCGAACATCGGGATATAGACCTGGCGGAACTGCTCCGGCTTGACGGCCCTGGCCACCAGCGCATCGATCTCCTCGTCGCTCGGCCAGATGTCCTTGAGCGTGATGGGGCGGCCGTCGGCGTCATGGCCGAGCACGTCCTTCTCGATGTCGAAGCGGATGGTGCCGGCGATGGCGTAGGCGACCACCAGCGGCGGCGAAGCCAGGAAGGCCTGCTTGGCGTACGGATGGATGCGGCCGTCGAAGTTGCGGTTGCCGGACAGCACCGCGGTGGCGTACAGGTCGCGGTCGATGATCTCCTGCTGGATCTTCGGATCGAGCGCACCGGACATGCCGTTGCAGGTCGTGCAGGCGAAGGCGACGATGCCGAAGCCGAGCTTTTCCAGTTCCGACTTCAGGCCGGCTTCCTCGAGATAGAGGGCGACGGCCTTGGAGCCGGGGGCGAGCGAGCTCTTGACCCACGGCTTGCGCACCAGGCCGAGCCTGTTGGCATTGCGCGCCAGCAGGCCCGCGGCAATCACGTTGCGCGGATTGCTGGTGTTGGTGCAGCTGGTGATGGCGGCGATGATGACGGCGCCGTCGGGCATCTGGCCCGGCACCTCTTCCCACTGGCCGGCGATGCCCCTGGCTGCCAGGTCGGTGGTGGCCACGCGCGCATGCGGATTGGACGGGCCGGCCATGTTGCGGACCACGGTCGACAGGTCGAACTTCAGCACCCGCTCGTATTCCGCGTTCTGCAGCGTGTCGGACCACAGGCCGGCAGTCTTCGCATAGGTTTCCACCAGCGCGACCTGCTCGTCGCTGCGGCCGGTCAGCTTCAGGTAGTCGATGGTCTGCTGGTCGATCGAGAACATCGCCGCGGTGGCGCCGTATTCCGGCGCCATGTTGGAGATGGTGGCGCGGTCGCCCAGCGTCAGGCGCGAGGCGCCCTCGCCGTAGAACTCGAGATAGGCGCCGACCACCTTCGACTTGCGCAGGAACTCGGTGAGCGCCAGCACGATGTCGGTGGCGGTGATGCCCGGCTGCGGACGGCCCGAGAGTTCCACGCCGACGATGTCCGGCAGGCGCATCCACGAGGCGCGGCCGAGCATGACGTTCTCGGCTTCCAGGCCGCCGACGCCGATCGCGATCACGCCGAGCGCATCGACGTGCGGCGTGTGGCTGTCGGTGCCGACCAGCGTGTCCGGGAAGGCCACGCCGTCCTGCGCGTGGATCACCGGCGACATCTTCTCCAGGTTGATCTGGTGCATGATGCCGTTGCCGGCCGGGATCACGTCGACATTCTCGAAGGCGAGCTTGGTCCACTCGATGAAGTGGAAGCGGTCCTCGTTGCGGCGGTCCTCGATCGCGCGGTTCTTGGCGAAGGCGTCCGGATCGTCGCCGCCGCATTCGACGGCCAGCGAGTGGTCGACGATCAGCTGGACCGGCACCACCGGGTTGACCTTGGCCGGGTCGCCGCCCTGCGAGGCGATCGCGTCGCGCAGGCCGGCGAGATCCACCAGCGCGGTCTGGCCGAGGATGTCATGACAGACCACGCGCGCCGGGAACCACGGGAAGTCGAGGTCGCGGCGGCGTTCGATCAGCTGGGTCAGCGATGCGGTCAACATCAGCGGGTCGCAGCGGCGGCAGAGGTTTTCGGCCAGCACGCGCGAGGTGTAGGGAAGCTTGTCCCAGGCGCCGGCCTGGATCGCCTCGACGGCTTCGCGCGCGTCGTAGTAGGCGAGGTTCGTTCCCGGCAGCGGTTTGCGGTGAGCTTGGTTCATGGCGCGGTTTCCGTGTGGAGTTCCTGGGGCCGGATCACTTGCGTTCCTGGATCGGTACGAACTTCAGGTCTTCCGGGCCGACGTAGTTGGCGCTCGGGCGGATGATCTTGTTGTCGATGCGCTGCTCGATGATGTGGGCAGCCCAGCCGGAAGTGCGGGCGATCACGAACAGCGGCGTGAACATCGCGGTCGGCACGCCCATCATGTGGTACGAGACCGCCGAGAACCAGTCGAGGTTCGGGAACATCTTCTTGACTTCCCACATCACCGATTCGAGGCGCTCGGCGATGTCGAACATCTTCATCGAGCCGGCGTCGTCGGACAGCGTGCGCGCGACTTCCTTGATCACCTTGTTGCGCGGGTCGGAGATGGTGTACACCGGGTGGCCGAAGCCGATGATGACTTCCTTGTTCTCGACGCGGCGGCGGATGTCGGCCTCGGCCTCGTCGGGGTTGTCGTAGCGCTTCTGGATCTCGAAGGCAACCTCGTTGGCGCCGCCGTGCTTCGGGCCGCGCAGCGCGCCGATGGCGCCGGTGATGGCCGAGTACATGTCCGACCCGGTTCCGGCGACGACGCGGCCGGTGAAGGTCGAGGCATTGAACTCGTGCTCGGCGTACAGGATCAGCGAGGTGTGCATCGACTTGACCCACAGGTCGGACGGCTGGACGCCATGCAGCAGGTGCAGGAAATGGCCGCCGATCGAGTCGTCGTCGGTCTCGACCTCGATGCGCTTGCCGTTGTGGCTGAAGTGATACCAGTACAGCAGCATCGAGCCGAGCGATGCCATCAGGCGGTCGGCGATGTCGCGCGCGCCCGGGGTGTTGTGGTCGTCCTTCTCCGGCAGCACGCAGCCGAGGGCCGACACGCCGGTGCGCATCACGTCCATCGGGTGCGACGAGGCCGGCAGCATCTCCAGCACGGCCTTGACGTTGGCCGGCAGGCCGCGCAGCGACTTCAGCTTGGCCTTGTAGCCCTTCAGTTCGGATGCGGTCGGCAGCTTGCCATGCACCAGCAGGTAGGCGATCTCTTCGAATTCGCAGGCGTCGGCGACGTCGAGGATGTCGTAGCCGCGGTAGTGCAGGTCGTTGCCGGTCTTGCCGACGGTGCACAGCGCGGTATTGCCGGCGGTCACGCCCGACAGGGCCACGGATTTCTTCGGCTTGAAGCCTGCTGCTTGCTGTTCGCTCATGGTGTTCTCCCGGTGTTCAGTTCGATGTTCAACAATCGTTTATTTTTTGCGTCGCCCCGCCTTTCGCCGTGACGACGAAGCGTGCGTGCTCAGGCGCCCTTCTTGGCCGCAAACAGCGCGTCGAGCTTCTGCTCGTAGTCGTGGTAGTTGATGCGGTCGTACAACTCCATGCGGGTCTGCATGGTGTCGACCACGTTCTTCTGGGTGCCGTCGCGGCGGATCGCGGTGTAGACGTTTTCCGCCGCCTTGTTCATCGCGCGGAAGGCCGACAGGGGGTACAGCACCAGGCCGACGTTGACCGACTTCAGTTCCTCGACGGTATACAGCGGGGTCGAACCGAACTCGGTGATGTTGGCCAGCACCGGCACCTTCACGGCATCGGCGAAGGTCTTGTACATATCGAGCTTGGTCATGGCTTCCGGGAAGATCATGTCGGCGCCGGCTTCGACGCAGGCCAGCGCGCGGTCGATCGCGGCGTCCAGGCCTTCAACGGCGAGCGCGTCGGTGCGTGCCATGATCACGAAATTGTCGTCGGTGCGGGCATCGACGGCCGCTTTCACGCGGTCGACCATTTCCTGCTTGCTGACGATTTCCTTGCCGGGACGGTGGCCGCAGCGCTTGGCGCCGACCTGGTCCTCGATATGCATCGCGGCGGCGCCGAACTTGATCATCGATTTGACGGTGCGCGCGACGTTGAAAGCCGACGGGCCGAAGCCGGTGTCGACGTCGACCAGCAGCGGCAGGTCGCACACATCGGTGATGCGGCGCACGTCGGTCAGCACGTCGTCGAGGTTGGAGATGCCGAGGTCCGGCAGGCCCAGCGAGCCGGCCGCCACGCCGCCGCCGGAGAGATAGATGGCGCGGAAGCCGGCACGCTTGGCCAGCAGCGCATGGTTGGCGTTGATCGCGCCGACCACCTGGAGCGGCGATTCTTCCTGCACGGCCTTGCGGAAGGCGGCGCCCGGGGAATGATGACTCATGTCTGGTCCTCTGTTGGTTGTTTCAGGAATGCGACCCGGCTGCCATAGTGCAATCGGTGTGCCACCGGGCATCGGCAGGGCGTCGGGCTTTATGCTTCGTGTTAATTCCTGCACAAAATCAGTGGCTTGCACCATTCCGGCGATGCGGCAACCGGCATCACGAAACATGTTTCAACGTTTCGTTCTGCGTTACACTTGAAACACTGAAACGGAGTTTGAAACATGGCAAGCCCACTCGGCCTTCCCTTTTCCGCCCGCGACGGCGCCGACAAGCCGGTCATCTGGACCGTCTCGATCTCGCGCCTGTTCGACCTGTTCCGCGACATCACGCCGGAATACGACGACCGCGCGACCATCGTTCCCCTGCACCTCGGCTTCGAGGATGCGGTGCAGGAGATCCGCGAGCGCCTGGCCACGGAACGCTGCGACGCGGTGATCTCGGCCGGTTCCAACGGCGCCTATCTCAAGAGCCGGCTGTCGGTGCCGGTGGTGCTGGCGCGGGCCAGCGGCTTCGACGTCATGCGCGCGCTGGCGCGGGCGCGCCGCATCACGCCGGACATCGGTCTCGTGACCTACCAGGAGGAAATGGAAGAGCTGTCGGAATTCCAGTCGGCCTTCGGCCTCGACGTCGAGCAGCGCACCTATGTCACCGAGGAAGACGCGCGCGCCCAGATCGGCGAGCTGAAGGCGCGCGGCGTGAAGGCGATCGTCGGCGCCGGCCTGGTCACCGATCTGGCCGAGGAAGCCGGGCTGGAAGCCGTGTTCGTCTATTCCGCCGCCTCGATCCGCCAGGCCTTCGACGATGCGCTGGAGATCGCCCGCCTGACCCAGCTCGAATCGGGCCGCCAGCGCGGCCACGCGGCCGGCGACACGCGCCGCGCCCGCCATGGCCTTGCCGACCTGCGCGGCGATTCGCCGGTGATGCAGGCGGTGCGCCAATCGATCTCGCTGTATGCGAAGTCGCCGGCCACCGTCCTGATCCAGGGCGAGACCGGCACCGGCAAGGAGCTGGCGGCGCAGGCGCTGCACCGCGAAAGCCCGCGCGCGCGCCATCCTTTCGTGGCCGTCAACTGCGGCGCGGTGGCCGAGTCGCTGCTGGAGTCGGAACTGTTCGGCTACGAGGAAGGCGCCTTCACCGGCTCGCGCCGCGGCGGCCATGCGGGCCTGTTCGAGGCGGCCCACCGCGGCACGCTGTTCCTCGACGAGATCGGCGAGATGCCGCTGCCGCTGCAGACGCGCCTCTTGCGCGTGCTGGAAGAGCGCGAGGTGATGCGCGTCGGCGGCACGCGGCCGGTGCCGGTCGACGTGCGCATCGTCAGCGCGACCCATTGCGACCTCGATGCGCGGGTGAAGGACGGCAGGTTCCGTGCCGACCTGTTCTATCGCCTCGGCGTGCTGCGCCTGGCGCTGCCGCCGCTGCGCGAACGGCCGGAAGACCTGGTCCAGCTGGCGGAATGGTGCCTCAAGAATGCGCTCGCCTCGCTCGGCGCCCGCCCGCATGCCAACCTGCATGCCGAGATCGCGGCCTGCGCGCCGGTGCTGGCGGCCTACCACTGGCCCGGCAACGTGCGCGAGCTGCGCAACCTGATGCAGCGCGTGGCGCTGTTCCTCGCGGCCGAACCGCTGCAGGCGATGACGCCGGGCTTCCTGCAGTCGGTGGCGCCGGAACTGGCGCAGGCCGCGCAGGCGCCGGCGGTGCAGGCGGCGCTGGCCGAGCGGCGCGGCGAGACGGCATCCGAGGTACTGGCGCGCTTCCACGGCAACCGCGCGGCGGCGGCACGCTATCTCGGCATCAGCCGCACCACGCTGTGGCGCCGGCTGCGCCAGGGGGAATGATCAGCGGCGGCGCTTCTTCCAGCTGTACTCCGGATCCGGATCGGCCACGCCGGGCTTGCCGACGGAATGAGGATTCTCGGAAGACAGCACCACGAAGGCGATCGCCTCGCCGTCGCGCTGGCGGGCGCGCAATTCCTCCATGAATTTCATCGCGCCCACCATGTCTTCGGAGGGAAAGCCGCGCGACTGCGGCAGCCAGCCTTCCTCTCCGCCGGTGCTCCAGTAGACCATGTACATGTCGACTCCTGTCCTTGCGGCAGGCCCGCCGGGCCTGCCTACAGCATCCTGATTTCCTGCGCGCGCACCACCAGCGCATCCTGCGCGAAGCGGCGCTCCAGTTCGGCACGGTAAGCGCGCCACCATGTGTCGTCGAGATTGTCCGTCATGACTTCGAGCACGACCAGGTCGTCGCGCACCGTGTCCTCGCCATCCTCGCGCCACAAGCCGGTGGCCGGCGCGCGCGCATAGGCGGTCACGCCGCCGAAGGCCGCCACCAGTTCCTGTTGGACCTGGCGATACATCCGCGGCGGGAAACGCGCACCGCCGTTGTCGTACAGCGGCAGCAACATCTGCACCAGGAAATTCGGCATGTCCTTCTCCGTACGGCGCCGCCGGAAGCCGCCGCATATCCTCGCCCCTGGCGCCCCGGCCGGCGCCGACAATTTTCTTGGCGAAGTTGACTTGCATCAAGCACCACCGGTGACTCGCCATGACCTCGTGACTACATTGAATGCAGGAGAGGCAAGCGGCGCCCGGGCGCCCCGACGGCAACGCAGCAAGCAGCGTGCCGGATCGCCGCGTGCCCGCGCACGGATTCTTGCGAATGGAAGGACCCATCATGGAAACGATCGAATGGACCGCTGAGCTGGTCCTCGGCATACCCGACATGGACGATGCGCATCATGCCTTCGTCGAACGGATGGCCGCGCTGGCCAAGGCGCCTGCCGCGCGCTTCGGCGATGACTTCCAGTCGCTGGTGGCCGAACTCGAGCGCGACTTCAAGGCAGAGGAAGACAGCATGGAAGCGATCGACTTCCCGCTCCTGGGCGCCCACCGCGAGCAGCACGGGCGCGCCCTGGCCGGCCTGCATCACGTGATGCCGCAAGTGCTGGGCGGCGACGTGCGCACCGGCCGCGAGACGGTCGCGCTGCTGGCGCAATGGTTCGCCTTCCACCTCACCACCATGGATGCCGCCCTGGCCTATGCCATCGGTTCCGGGCAGGCAGTGGAGGCCCGGCCCGCCGAGTCCCTGCTGCGCCAGGCCACCGCCAGCGCACGCGCGCGCCGGACCGGCTGAGCGGCCATCCGGCAACGGACCGGAGATGCCGGGGAGACACCGGGCGGCGGTCCGCGACGGCGCGGGCCGCCGGTTCCGGCCGCACGGCCACGGCACGGCGGCCACCGCCCCCGGGGAGCGTCATGTCCGGCCTGTCCGGGTGCGATCCCTTCGGCGCCCCGGTCCGCCATGACGGTCTGTCGCCTCTCGACGATGCTTTCAAGGCATGTCGCAGGAAACCGGCAGTGTGCGGATAGGCCCCCGCATCGCGGATGCGGATGGATGTCACGGAGAACGAAGCGTCCTATACTGTCAAGGCCGAGCCCCGGCGTGAGGAAGGAAGACATCAAGGTCGGCGTCGACGGCAACCGCGTGTCGATCGATGTTTGCGCCCGCCGGGAACACGTGGAGAAGGACGGCGAAGCCGTGGTGCGCAGCGAGCGTTATGCCCGGCGCCGGTGCCGCGGCTTCACCGTCGCCCACGACATCGACGAGGCGCGCTGCGCGGCGCGCCATCTCGACGGCGAGCAGGAGCCGAAACTGTCGGAGCGGTCCGGCGGCGCGGCGAAACGGGTGGTCGTGCGCCGACGGCAGCCGGCGCATGGCCGCGGTGCAATTCCCGCCGTGCCGCAGGGTGCGGCGGACCACGCGAAAGGTGGCGCCCATGTACCGGAACATCCTGATCCCCACGGACGGCTCGCCGCTGTCCACGGCCGCGGCCCATGCCGGCGTTGCGCTGGCCGCGCAATGCGGCGCCGCTGTCGTCGGCGTTCACGTGGCGCCGGAATACCAGTACCCGGTCAACATCGAGATCGTCGTGCCGGAGTATCCGACCGAGGACGACTACCGCGCGGCGATGCGGCGCCGCGCCGCCGACTACCTCGACCAGGTGCGTGCCGAGGCGGACGCGCTCGGCGTGCGCTTCCATGGCATCACGGTCCTGGCCGACAACACGGCCGACCAGATCGTGCACGCCGCCGGACAAAACGGCTGCGACCTGATCTTCATCGGCTCGCATGGCCGCAGCGGCCTGGGGCAGCTGCTACTGGGCAGCACCACCCACAAGATCCTCACGTCCTGCAAGATCCCCGCACTGGTCTACCGGGTGCCGCACGGCCGCGGCCCCGGCGACGCCGCCCAGGCCGCGGCGCCCGCACTGCGCATCCGCCGCATCCTGCTGCCGACCGACGGCTCGGCCCTGTCGGAAGCCGCCGCGCAGCATGGCATCGCGCTGGCCGCCGCCATCGGCGCCTCGGTGGTGGGCATGCACGTGATGCCGGAGTTCCATACCTTCGCCTACCACACCGAACTGCTGGAAGACACGCGCGCCATGTTCGAGGAGGAAAGCCGCGAATATGCCCGCAAGTTCCTCGCCGCGGTCGAGAGCGCCGCCCGTACGGCCGGCGTCGAATGCCTGACGACGGACGTGGCGCATGACCATCCCTGGGAAGCGATGATCGACACCGCGCGCGAGCTCGGCTGCGACCTGATCGTCATGGCCTCGCACGGCCGCAAGGGCGTGCGCAGCCTGCTCATGGGCAGCGAAACCCAGAAGGTGCTCAACCACTGCGCGATCCCGGTGATCGTCTATCGCTGACGGCGGCCGTCGACGGACGGCCCATGAAAAACGGGCGCCCGCGGGCGCCCGTGCCATCGGCGGCTGCCGGCGTCACTCCCAGCTGCGATCCAGGTCCTCCGCGTAAAAGTCGATCGCGCGGCGGTACTGGCGGATGCCGTCGTCGCCGCTGGTGTCGGCCAGCATGCGCAGCAGGTCGGCCACCGCATCCTTGCCGTTGCCGAGGTTGTAGAGCGTCATCGCGCGGAATACCTTCAGCTCGCGCGCCATCGGAAAGATGCGCAGGCCGTCGTCGAGGGTGGCCAGCGATTCGTGATAACGGCCCAGCGCCCGGTAGGTGCTGCCCAGGCCGAGGAAGGCCGAGCGCAGCTCGCGCTCCGGCAATCCCAGTCCGATCGCCCGCACGTAGTAGGGAACCGCCTCGGCTTCGCGGCCGAGGAAATCGTGCACGCAGGCGGTGTCGTAGTGCAGCAGCGCATCGGACGGATGTTCCGCGGCCAGGCGCACGGCCAGCGCCAGCGCCTCCTCGTGGCGTTCCTGGTCGCGCAGCGCGCGGATGTCTTGTCTTGCCATGGTTTGTTCCGGGAGGCGGTTCAGTCGGATGCCGTTTCGACGCGGTTGCGCCCAAGGCGCTTGGCCTGCAGCAGCGCATTGTCGGCGGCTTCGGTCAGCGCGGCGGCGGTGCCGTGCGCCGGAAACGACGCCAGGCCGGCGCTGAAGGTGGCGTACAGGGCGCCACCCGGGTGCGCATGCGGCAGCGCGCCGAAGTCGGCGCGGATGCGGTCGATCACCGACAGCGCCTGGCGCGCGCCGACGCCCGGCAGGGCCACCATGAATTCCTCGCCGCCGCAGCGGCCGATCAGGTCCTTGGAACGCAGGCGGCCCTTGAGCAGCCAGGCCAGCGCGCGTATCACCTGGTCGCCGACCGGATGGCCGTAGGTATCGTTGACCGCCTTGAAATGGTCGATGTCGATGATCGCCACCGTCAGCTTGTCTTCGGGCGCCAGCTTGTCGGCGATCTGCTGCAGGCGGGATTTCACCGCGGTGTGGTTCAACAGGCCGGTCAGCCCGTCGAGATGGGTCGAGCGGCGCGTCTCGCGGAAGCGCTCGATGCGGGTCTTGACCACCGCCGCCAGCAGCACCGGGTTGAACGGCTTGATGAGGAACTGGTCGCCGCCCAGGCGCAGCGCCTCGACCTGCATGCCCACGTCCGATTCGCCCGAGAGATACACCACCGGTAGCGAACGGTGCTGCGCCATCTGCCGCAGCACGCGGGTGGCTTCCACGCCGTTGAAGTTCGGCATGTACATGTCCATCAGGATGAGGTCGGGCTGGTAATCGTCGACCGCGGCCAGCAGGTTGCCGGGATTGCTGATGGCCTGCGTGGCGATGCCGTGCTCCGCCAGCGTGCGCTGGATCAGGTGCACCGCCACGCGCGAATCCTCGACCACCAGCACGCGGTACTGCTCCTGCTCGTTGGTCTGCACCAGGTCGAGCACGCAATTGATGACGGTCGACGGCTGCTCCTCGGCTGGGATGGTGACGTCGATGCCGGCGCGCATGAGCGTGACGATCGGTTCGATCGCCGCCTGCGCGCCGAGATAGATCAGCTGGGACGCCGGGCAGCTGGCGCGCACCATCGAGATGCAGGCGAACTCGTCCTTGCCTGCCTGCTCCTGCGGCGGAATGAACAGCACCGCCAGCGGTTTGTCCTCGGGCAGCAGCTGGTCGCTCCACTGCAGCTCGTAGACCTTGAAGCCGAAGAACTGCAGCTGGCGCGACAGCGCATCGGCCATGCCGCGCTTCTCGGCGGCGGCGATCATCCACACCGAGCGCGGCTTGATCCATTCGGCATCGTGCTCGCCGGCGACGGTATCGGACGCGCGCGGTTCCGCGCTGGCCGGACGCGAGGTCGCGACCGAACCGAGCAGCGCGTCGATCTGCCGCTGCAGCGAGATCACGTCCTGCTGCGGGATCGGATGGGTGGTGGCATCGCCCAGGCGCGCCAGCGCGGCGTTCTCCAGTCCCTCGCACAGGCGCACCAGGCCCGGCAGGCGCAGGCGGTTGAAATATTCGGCCAGGCTGTTGACCGCCACTGTGAATTCGATGAACTGCTCGAACGTGCCCTCCTCGGCATAGCGCTGCCAGCGGCTGCGCAGGACGTAGAGCCGGTCTTCGATCGAGTTCGGGGAAAGCTGGGTCATGGCAGGGAGCACGCGGCGGGGCCAATCGAAAATGACCCCGAATTATCGCGGAAGCCTAGCCGGCAGGCAACGCGAATTGCCGGGAAGCGACAGCAACAGGCCGCGTCCGCCATGCGGCATCGCGAAAGCGGCCTGGGGTTTGCCACATTGGCAAGAAGCCTTGCCAATGCGGGCCAACCCTGCTCTGACGCTGCACCTATGCGCTCATCAGTCGCTGCTGCGCCGCGCGGACCCAGTCCGCGGCACGTCCGTCGCCGCGCATCGCCCGCGCCGCGGCGCTTCGCGCCACCAGCACGGAGTCGCCGAACTCGTGGGTGCGGTAGCCGCCCTGCTCCAGCGCCGCATCGACGTGCGCAAGGGTCGCATCGTCGATGAAGGCGCGCAGCAGTTCATGATGGCTGGTGCCCGGTTCGTGCGTGCCCGACAGGACCGCGTCGACGATGCGCAGCGGCGTTGCCGGCCCGAGCCGCTGCGTGGCCAGGCCCTCGCCGGCCGGCACGCTGCCATGCCGCGCCGCCGCATGCTCGAGCGCCCGCACCACGGTCGTGCCGACGGCGACGACGCGGCCGCCGCGTGCCCGCGTGCGCCGGATTGCCTGCGCGGTCGCCGCCGGGATCCGGTAGGGTTCGTCGAGCGGCAAGCGGCGGTCGAGCGCCGGATCGCCGGTGGACGAGATGCCGGCGGCATGCGTGAGCGTGGCGAAACCGATGCCGCGCTCGCGCAGGCGGCGCAGCGCCGACCAGTCGATCGCGAAGCCGGCCGACGGCGGTTCGAAGGCGGCCGGCGCGCCGGCGATCGGCGTCCAGACGTCCCACAACCGCAAGCGGTCGGCCAGGTGGGCGTACTGGATCGGCTTGCCGTGCGCGGCCAGGCCGGCCCAGACCGCATCGGGCGCATCGCCGAAGCGCAGCGACACCAGGCGCGGATGGCCGAGCAGTTCCTCGATCCATGCCGACAGCGGGCCAAGCTGCAGCCGGTCCCCGGGCGCCAGCGCCGGCGGCAGCGGCCGGTCCTCGGTGCGGGTGCGCCAGTCGCCGGCGCCGAACACCACCGCATCGAAATGGCGCACATCGTGCGCATCGAGCGAGCGGCGCGCGGCCAGTCGGACCTCGATGGGCGCGCCGCTGGTCACGTGGATGCCGGCGAGGCTGGCCGGCAGCGTCGCCGCGTCGTTGGCCACCAGCAGGTCGCCCGGCGCCAGGAAATCGATGAAGAATGCGCGCTGCGCATGGACCAGTCCGCCGTCTTCGTCGACCACCAGCAGGCGTGCATCGGCCGGGCGCTGTACCGGCAGGCGGGCCGCGTTCATGCTGCCTCCCGCGCATGCTGCCTGGCCAGGGTCGCCGTCACCAGCCCGACGATCTCGGCGGCCGACTGCGCCGGCCGCTTCAACGTCGCCAGATCGGCGTCGGGCAGCGCCGCGGCATGCATCGGCGTATCCATGTCGCCCGGATCGACCGCCAGGAAGCGGATGCCGTCGGCGGCGGTTTCCGCATCCCAGATGTTGCTCATGTGGTGCAGCGCGGCCTTGCTGGCGCCGTAGGCGCCCCAGCGCGGATAGGCTTCGAGCGCGGCATTGCTCGACACGTTCACCACCACCGCGCCGCGCCCGTCGCGCGCCGATGCCGCCAGCGCCCCCAGCAGCGCGCGGGTCAGCCGGAACGGGCCGAGCAGGTTGACCGCCAGCACCTGCTCGAAGCTCTCGCATTCGGTGTCCCCCAGCAGCGCCAGCGGCACCGGCCCCAGGATGGATGCATTGTTGATCAGCACGTCGATGCCGCCGAGCGCGCCGGTCGCCTGCAGCGCGATCGGATGGATGTCGTCCTTGCGGCCGACGTCGCCGACGATGCCGATGCTGCTAGGCAGTTCGTCGGCCAGCGCGTGCACGCGTTGCGCGGTGCGGGCGACGAAGGCCACGCGGGCGCCGGCGGCGTGCAGCTGGCGCACCAGTTCGCGGCCGAGGCCGGAGGTGCCGCCGGTGACCAGGATGCGCAGGCCGGCAAGGCCGGCGGAGGAAGGATGTGCATGGGCGGGAAGGATCGCGTTCGTCATGATGGTTCTCCATGTTGTGCTTGCATGGACGATAATGCGGCGCATGGCAGCGCTTTCCAACGCGATGTCCAACCCATTGGCAAAAGGTCGACACGATGGATGATCCGGCACACGTCTCCGCCCACCTCGCGCGCAACCTGGTCGCGCTGCGCGGCGTCCGCTCCCTGACCCAGGATGCGCTGGCAAAGCGCTCCGGCGTGCCGCGCTCGACCATCGCCAACCTGGAATCGGGCGATGGCAACCCGTCCCTGCTGGTGCTGACGCGCGTGGCGGCGGCGCTGGCGGTGCCGATCGACGAGCTGCTGGCGTCGCCGCGCGCCAAGGTCCGCAAATGGTCGGCCGACGACCTGGCGGCGACGAAGACCGGCCAGGGCGTGACGATGCGCCCGCTGGTGCCCGAACCGGTCCCGGAGGAAATGCTGTCGGTCATGGAATTCGCGCCGGACAGCGTCATGCGCGGTTCGCCGCACCTGCCCGGCACGCGCGAATACTTCAGCTGCCTGGACGGCCGCGTCGTCATCGTGGTGGCCGGCGACCGCTACGAACTCGGTCCCGGCGACGTGCTGGCCTTCCCGGGTAGCACGCCGCATTCCTACCGTAATGCCGATGCCGAGCGCCCGGCACGCGGCGTGTCCGTCGTGGTGCTGGCCAAAGCCGGCGTTTGATGTCCTTACGTCCCTTGTCCCCGCCAAATCCCGACATTTTCTAGTTACGAAAACCGCATAGCGTTTCCGGCACTGTCAAGGTTGTTGTCCGGAAGTATTGGCCTCTTGCAAATTGGAATAATCCACGTCAATATGCAGCCCGACGCAAACGATTGCGCAATCGATAAACCTTCTATTTGAAAATCAAAAGAAAGGGATCGAAAGCACGAAGCAACAGAAAGCGGACCCCCGGTTCCGCGTTGCTGTGTCACATTCGCCACAGGTCACGAGAATGTCATCCGGAACCGGATGATCCGCCACCTTGTTACCTGCGAGAATGGCAAGCGCTGCACAAGAATTTTCGGTACGTCCGCAAATGTGTTTCTTGCTGGCATGACAAATTCGCCACAGGCATGCACCGGTGCGGTTCGCGACGGCGGCCCATCCGGCCGCCCGAGCGGGTGTCGAAGGCAGGCGCCTGATTCCAGGGTGCCCGACAAGGTTTCAAGTCCAACAAAATCTCTTCAGGGGGTTGTTCCATGCAGTCTGCAAACCAGATCCAATCCAAGCGCGGCGCGGGCATGCGCCTCACCGAACTGGCGCTGAGCGTCGCTCTGGCGTTCTCGGTCGCTCCGGCCATCGCCCAGAACACCACGTCCGCGATCGGCGGCCTGGTGTCGGAAGCGGGCGGCGCTCCGGCCGCCGGCGCCCAGGTGACCATCAAGCACCTCGAGTCCGGTTCGGTCAGCACCGTGACGACCGACGCGTCCGGCCGCTACAACGCGCGCGGCCTGCGCCCGGGCGGCCCGTACACGATCACGATCACCAAGAACGGCGTGACCGAGACGCGCGAGAACGTCTTCCTGAACCTGGCTGAAACCGCCGCCGTCGACGCCCAGCTCGGCGCGCCGGTTGCCGCGGTCGTGACCGTGACCGGCTCGGCCGTGTCCGACCGCTTCAACAAGTCGAACATGGGCGCCGGCACCAACATCGGCCGCACCGAACTGGCCGCCCTGGCCTCGATCCAGCGCAACCTGCAGGACTACGCCCGTACCGATCCGCGCCTGTCGCAGACCGACAAGGAGCGCGGCGAGATCTCGGCCGCCGGCCAGAACTCCCGCTACAACTCGATCACCATCGACGGCGTCGCCATCAACGACACCTTCGGCCTCGAGTCGAACAACATGCCGACGGCCAAGCAGCCGATCTCGATCGACGCGATCCAGTCGGTGCAGGTCAACGTCTCCAACTACGACGTGACCCAGAAGGGCTACACCGGCGCCAACATCAACGCCGTCACCAAGTCGGGCACCAACAAGCTGGCCGGCAGCGTGTATTACGTCTTCCGCAACGACAAGATGGCGGGCGAGCGCTACAACGCGACCAACGACACCTATTTCAAGCCGGACCCGTTCAAGGAAACCACCAAGGGCCTCACGCTGGGCGGTCCGATCATCAGGGACACGCTGTTCTTCTTCGCCAGCTACGAAGAGCTGTCCTCGACCCGTTCCGCGCCGTCGTTCGGCCCGATCGGCAGCAGCAAGACCAACGTCGGCATCTCGCAGTCGCTGGTCTCCGCAGCACGCGACCTGGCCCAGTCCCGCTACAACCTGAACATCGGCTCGCTCGACGCCCCCCCGGGCGAACTGTCGGTCAAGGATTCCCTGATCAAGCTCGACTGGAACGTCAACGACAACCATCGCGCCAGCTTCCGTTACACCAAGACCGAACAGTCCGAGCCGCAGTTCGCGACCAACAACGCCACCTCGCTGGCGATGAGCTCGTCCTGGTACCAGCAGGAGAAGACGATCGAGACCATGGTCGGCCAGTGGTTCGCCGACTGGACCGAAGATTTTTCGACCGAGTTCAAGATCTCCAGCCGTGACTACCATTCGGAGCCGAAGAACACTGTCGACACACCGGCCATCGGCCTGCGCGTGTCGGGTGCCCTGGCCGCAGGCGCGCCGTCGACGCTGTCGACCGCCAACCGCTTCCTGAACTTCGGTACCGAGCGCAGCCGCCACTTCAACATCCTCGACACCAAGACCCTGGATCTGTATTTCGGTGGCAACTGGGTGCTCGGCAAGCATGAAGTGAAGTTTGGTGCGGACTACCAGAAGAACGAGATCTTCAACGCGTTCCTGCAGGACACCCGCGGCAACTACACGTTCGGCTGCGAGAACAGCAGCGCGACCTGGACCTACACGTTCGGCGCGATCAACTGCTCGAGCGCGACCGCCGCGCAGGTCGAAGCCGCGATCCTCGAGAACTTCCGCCGCGGCCGTCCGTCCAGCTACACCGTGCAGGTGCCGGTGGCAGGCTCGACGCTGGAGCAGGCAGCCGCCGACTTCACGCTGAAGAACACCGGCCTGTTCGCGCAGGATACCTGGACCGTCAGCAAGAACCTGTCGCTGATGTTCGGCTTCCGCTATGACATGCCGAAGGTCGACGGCCGCCCGCGCGCCAACGCCGCCGCCGCCGCCGCGATGGTGCCCGGCAATGCCGCCACCAACACCCGCGCATCGGGTGGCTTCGGTCGCGACAACACCACGACCATCGACGGCAAGAACTCCTTCCAGCCGCGCTTCGGCTTCAACTACACGCTGCCGATGGCACGCCCGACCCAGCTGCGCGGCGGTATCGGCCTGTTCGAGGGCGCCGCGGCCAACGTCTGGCTGGCCAACCCGTTCTCGAACACCGGCGTGTCGACCCGTATCATCGGCTGCGGCACCTCGGGCTTCTCGAACTGCGCACCGACCGAGAACTTCTTCAGCGCCAACCCGGCAACCCAGCCGACCAACCTGACCGGCAACCCGCCGGCGGCGAACGTCGACTTCCTCGATCCGAGCCTGGGCCAGCCGTCGGTGCAGAAGGCCAACCTGGCCATCGAGCATGACCTCGGCGTCGGCGGCCTGGTGCTGGGCTTAGAGTACCTGAACACCAAGGTCAAGGAAGGCATCTTCTACCAGCAGCTCAACCTGGGCGTGCCGACCCGTACCGGCCGTGATGGCCGCGAACTGTACTGGACGCAGAACGCCTACGATCCGAACTGCTGGAACGCCACCGGCGGCACGGTATCGACCGGCTCCTGCTCGGGCATCCGCACTCGTGCGCTGTCGAACCCGAACTTCAACACCGTCACCCTGGCCACCAAGACCGACAAAGGCAAGGGCAACGTCGTAACGATGTCTCTGTCGCGTCCGATGCGCGCAGGCTGGGGTGCATCGCTGGCCTATACCTACAGCGACGCGACCGAAGTCAGCCCGCTGACCTCTTCGGTGGCGAACTCGAACTTCAACTCGCGTTCGATCTTCAACCCGAACGAGAACGTCGCATCGAACTCGGCCTATCTGGTGAAGGATCGCGTGAGCGGCTCCTTCACCTGGCAGAAGGCATACTTCGGCAACTACAAGACGACCTTCGGCCTGTTCTATGAAGGCCGTTCCGGCAAGCCGTATAGCTGGACCTTCGCCAACGACCTGAATGGCGACGGCGTCGGCGGCAACGACCTGATGTACATCCCGTCGGCGAAATACTCCGGCGAGGTGGTGTTCCGCGGCGACACGGCCACCAGCCGCGTCAACGAGGATCGCTTCTGGTCGATCGTCGAAGCCAACCCGAACCTGAACAAGTACCGCGGCCGCGTCACCGAGCGCAACAGCGACTTCTCGCCGTGGACCAACAGCTTCGACATGCGCCTGTCGCAGGAAGTCCCGAGCTTCTTCGGTGGTCATAAGGGCGTGTTCGTTCTCGACTTCCTGAACGTCGGCAACATGATCAACAAGCGTTGGGGCCGCATCAACGAAGTCGCGTTCCAGAGCAGCGGCGGTCAGCGTCGTACCTTCGTGAACTTCGCCGGTATCGATGCGCAGGGCCGTTACGTGTACAACGTGCAGGACCGCGCCAGCGCCGTCGAAACCCGCCAGACCAAGGGCGAATCGCAGTGGGCGATCCAGGCGACCGTCCGCTACGAGTTCTGATCGTCTGAGCGACAATGCTGTTGATACGGCTGGTGGAAACACCAGCCGTATTTTTTGCTGGTGGAGACACCGGTCGCATCATCCCCGGTTCGCCGGGTCCCCCGCGCAGCGCACCGGCAGCGTCCCGGTACGCTGCGCCGGCGACCTGAACACCGACCGCCCCGAGGAAGGGCGGCGTCGCCGGTACACGCAGAAGAGAGACAAGGCAGCCATGACATTCGACCTTTCCGCCCTCCCCGCGCTGCGGACCGCCGCCTGCGCAGTCGCCGTCGCGCTGGCCGCCGCCGGCTGCGCCGGCACCGTCACCGCGCCGACGGCCGCGCCCGCACCGGCCGCCGCGCCAGCGGCCGCGCCGATCGAAGTGAGCGTCGTCGCGATCAACGACCTGCACGGCCATCTCGAACCGGGCAATGTCACCTTCACCAGCTTCGCCGACCGCCGCGAGCACCGCGTGCTGGCCGGCGGCATCCATACCCTGGCCGGCGCGCTGTCGGCCTGGCGCAAGGAAGACGGCGAGCTGCTGTTCGTCGGCGCCGGCGACCTGATCGGCGCCTCGCCCGCGCTGTCGGGCATGTGGGCCGACGAGCCGACCATCGAGGCGCTCGGCATGCTCGGCATGTCGGTGTCCGCGCTCGGCAACCATGAGCTCGACCAGGGCAAGGACGAACTGCTGCGCCAGCAGCATGGCGGCTGCAAGTCGCCGCGCCCGGATGCGGCGTGCAAGTTCCGCCCCGACTTCAAGGGCGCGAAATTCTCCTATCTGGCCGCCAACGTGACCGACACCACGACCGGCAAGCATTTCCTGCCGGCCTACCGCATCGTCACCGCCAAGGGCGTGAAGATCGCGTTCATCGGCGCGGTGCTGCGCGACGCGATGGCGATGGTGCAGGAATCCGGCGTGCGCGGCCTGGCCTTCCACGACGAGGCCGAATCGATCAACCGCGTGATCCCGGAACTGAAGGCCCAGGGCGTCAAGGCCATGGTGGTCGTCATCCACGAGGGTGGCTCCACCAGCGACTACATCGACCAGCCGGACTGCCAGAACCTGCGCGGCCCGATCGTCGACATCGCGAAGAAGCTCGATCCGGCCATCCGCCTGGTGATCAGCGGCCACACCCACAAGGGTTACCTGTGCCGCGTGGACGGCCGCGTCATCACCCAGGCCGAGCAGTACGGCCATTTCCTGACGCGCATGAAGCTGCTGATCGACCCCGTCACCCACGAGATCCGCGACGTGCGCTCCACCAACGTGGTGATGTCGCCCCAGCATTTCGCGCCGGATCCGCAGCTGGCCGCGCTGCTGGAGGAAGTGCAGAAGCGCAGCGCCGCGGCGCTCAAGCGCCCGGTGGCGAAGGTCGCCGTGCCCTCGATCGCGCGCCGCCTGAACGCCGCCGGCGAAGGCGCGCTCGGCGACCTGGTGGCCGACGCCCAGCTCGACGCGGTGAAGCACCTCGGCGTGCAGGTGGCCTTCGTCAATCCGAAGGGCCTGCGCCAGGACCTGATGACGACCGAAGGCAATGTGGCCAACTACGGCCAGATCTCGGTGATCCATCCGTTCAACAACCGCCTGATCCTGATGGACCTGACCGGCGCCCAACTGCGCGCCCTGCTCGAGCAGCAGATGTGGCTCGACGAGGAATCGCCGGACGGCCGCAACATCCTGCAGGTGTCCGAGGGCTTCAGCTACAAGTGGGACGCCACGCGGCCTCAGGGCCAGCGCGTGATCCCGGGCAGCATCACGTTGCACGGCAAGCCGATCGAGGACGGCAAGGTCTATCGCATCTCGGCCAACAATTTCATTGCCGAGGGCGGCGACCGCATGCCGATGTTCAAGGAAGGCACCAACCGCGTCGATACCGGCATCCTCGACCTGGACGTCACGATCGCCTACCTGCAGAAGCACGACCGCGCAGGCAAGCCGGCCGGCCGCGAGACGCCGGCCAACCGCATCCAGCGCGTGAAGTGAACCCGCGCGCGACAACGACAGCATCACGGGAACCGTACATGAAGACTCTCAAACTCGCCGCCGCCCTTGCCTTCTCGCTGGCTGCAGGCCAGGCGCTGGCCTGGGGCGACGTCGGCCACAAGACGGTCGGCGCGATCGCCGACGAGCTGCTCAAGGGAAGCCGCGCGCACAAGCAGGTGTCCGCGCTGCTGCTGCCGGGCGAGACCCTGTCGAGCCTGTCGGTCTGGGCCGACTGCGTCAAGGGCAACTGGTGCGGCCCGCAGACGCCGGAGATGGCCGAATTCGTCAAGGCGCATCCGAAACACAACGACTACCACTTCACCAACGTGCCGTTCCAGAAGGACGCCTATCGCGACGGCGAGGTGGGCACGCGCGACATCGACATCGTGCAGACGCTGAAGGAATCGATCGCGGTCCTGCAGGGCAAGGACGATGCGCCGCACAACCCGCGCGGCTTCACGAAGCGCCAGGCGCTGGCGATGGTCGCCCACCTGGTCGGCGACATCCACCAGCCGCTGCACGTCGGCGAAGCCTACGTCAGCCGCGCCAGCAAGTTCGTGGTGCCGGCCACGCGCGAGCAGGTCGACGGCCTGGAGATCATCGGCTCGGCCGGCGGCAACAAGCTGCTGCTGGAAGACCGCAAGTACTGGCCGGCGCGCGACCTCGCGCCGTTCGCCCAGCCGACTTCGGACGGCGCCAAGCGCGAGGGCAAGTCGCTGCATGTCTACTGGGACGTGACCGTGGTCGAGAGCGCGATGAAGCGCGCCGGCACCGCCACGCCGCAGGAGTTCGCGAAGCGCGCGATCGACGGCGCGCCGGCGGTGCCCGCCACCGGCGGCACGCCCGCGGCCTGGCCGAACGCCTGGGCGAACGAGACGCTCGGGCTGTCCAAGGCGGCTTACGGCGACCTGACGCTGGTCGACGTGCTGCAGACCACCAGCCGCCGCGGCGAAGCCAGTTTCTCGTGGTATGCCACGGCGCCGGAGGCCTACACGACGCTGGCGACGATGGCCGCGGAGCGCCAGCTGGTGCGCGGCGGCTATCGCCTGGCCGAGGTGCTGAAGGCGATCTGGCCCGACACCGCGCGTCCGAAGAAGGCGCGCCGCTGAAAACCCGACGCCGCCGGCGGACGGCGGCCCCGCCCGGTCCGCGCGGCCGGGCCGACAGGAGGATATCCATGCATGCTTTCCAGCGCGCCCTGTGCGCGGGCGTGATTGCCGTCTGCGCCCTCCAGGCGCATGCCCGGGCCCCTGCCCCGGCCGCCAACCTGGCCGCCACGCGCCAGTACTACGGCGAACTCGTGTCCGGCCCCGCGCCGCGCACGGCGGAACTGAACCTGCTGATGACGATGCTGCCCAAGGGCGGCGACCTGCATCACCATTATTCGGGTTCGATCTATGCCGAGACCTACCTGGAATGGATCGGCCGCAAGGGATGGTGCGTATACCGCGAGAGCGACCCCGCCGCCAACGCCCGCAAGTACAACATCGAGACGCGCACGCCGCCCGCCTTCGAACCTCCGAAGAGCTGCCTGAAGCTCGATGCGATCCGGCGCGACAACGGCTTCTACCGCGAGATCCTGTCGCAATGGTCGGACAAGGATTTCGACAACCATGTCCATGCGCAGGTGCCGCCGGACCAGCATTTCTTCGACACCTTCCCCAAGTTCGGCCCGGCGTCGGCGCTGTTCACGCGCGAAGGCCTGCTGCAGCTCAAGGCGCGCGCGAAGGCCGAGAACATGCAGTATCTCGAGACCATGCTGCGCAGCGCGCCCGGCACCGACCATCCGGAGCTGGCCGCGCGCATCGACGCCCTGCCGCCCGATGCGGACGAGGCGACGGTGTTCCAGGCACTGGCGGCCTATGCCGATTTCCTGGCGAGCGACGACACCGCGAAGCAACGCATCGACGACTACGTGAAGGGCATCGAAGCCGATGCCGGCGGCCTCGACGACGAGGATTTCACGCTGCGCATCCAGACCTATGTCTCGCGCAACAGCGCGCCGTCGAAGGTGTTCGCCGGCCTGTACGCCGCCTTCGCCGCCGATGCGCAGAGCCCGCTGCTGGTGGGCGTCAACATCGTGGGGCCGGAGAACGGCTACGTGGCGCTGCGCGACTACCGGCTGCACATGCGCATGTTCCGCTTCCTCAAGCAGCGCTTCCCGCAGGTGCGGCTGTCGCTGCACGCGGGCGAGCTGGTGCTGGGCATGGTGCCGCCGGAAGACCTGCGCAGCCACATCCGGGACGCGATCGAGATCGCCGGCGCGGAGCGCATCGGCCACGGCATCGGCATTACCTGGGAAGACGGCGCGGACGAACTGCTGGAAGCCATGCGGGTGCGCAACATCCCGGTGGAAATCAACATCACCAGCAACGCCTTCATCCTCGGCGTGAAGAACGAAGCGCACCCGCTGACGGTGTACAAGCGCCATGGCGTGCCGATCGTGATCTCGACCGACGATTCGGGCGTCTCGCGCAACAACATCTCGTGCGAATACCTGCTGTACACGACGCGTTACCGCCCGTCTTACGACACGCTCAAGCAGACGGTCTACAACAGCATCCGCTACGCCTTCCTCGATCCGAAGGAGAAGCGCGTGCAACTGGAGCGCCTCGACCGCCGTTTCCTCGCCTTCGAAGCGACGACGGCACGCATCGCACGCGCCGCCGCCAGGCAGGCCGGCAAGCGCAAGGCGGGCGTCCGCTGACGCCTGCCTGCCGCGCCCGCCCGCACCGGGCCGGCGCGGCGCATCCCTACAGCTCGCGCGCGTACAGGTCGACGTCGGTATCCTCGATCAGCGCGAACCGTGTCCGCCCGGTTAGGGCGAATCCCATCTTGCGCATCACGTTCGCCGAGGCGCTGTTGTCCGGATGGACGAGGCCGATCAGGCGTTCCAGCTGGAGCACGTCGCGCGCGTACTCGATCGATGCCAGCGCGCCCTCGGTCGCCAGCCCCATGCCCCAGTACGGCCGCAACAGGCGGTAGCCGAGTTCCACCTGGCCGAGTTCCGCGATGAACTTCACGCCGTTGAAGCCGATCACCTCGCCGGTGGCCTTCCACACCACCGCGAAGCGGCCGAAACCGCGCGTGGCGTAGTCGCGCAGCGGGCCGTTCTCCAGCGCCCGGCGCGCCTCGTCGAGGGAGGTCATCGGCTTGTTGCCGACGTAGCGGATCACCTCGGGATGGTTGTTCATCGCCAGCATCGCTTCGACGTCGTCGGCCGTGAAATGTCGCAGGATCATGCGCCCGGTATCGATCTGCACGCTCATCGCGTCACTCCGGCAGGCGGATGGGATTGGCCGCCAGCGGCCCGGCCACGGTCTGCCACGGCAGCACGCGCCACGCGCGCACCAGGCCGTTGGCGACATACGGATCGGCGCGGGCGAAGCGCTCTGCCGCCTCCGGGCCGTCGCCCTGGAACAGCAGCATCGCCTGCGTCAGCGGCAGGCCGGCCTCGTGATCGCCGAGCGCGCCGCCGACCAGGAACTCGCCGCGCGCGGCGGCCTCCCATGCGAGCGCGAGATGGGCCTGGCGGAACTCGGCGCGGCGGGCGAGATAGTCGTCGGTGTAATCGTAGATCAGCATGAAATGTTTCAAGTCGGCCTCCGGTGTCGGACAAGGATGGCATGGCGGATCGGGCGCATGCGGCGGCATGCGCGCCACATGTTCAGCACATGTTCAGCGGCGGAATCGCGCGAACTCCTCGTACTCCCACGAACGCATCGCCAGCAGCAGAGTGTACCCCTCGCGATGGCGGTCCGGCAGCTTCTGGTCGGCCTGGTGCTGCTGGGCGAAATCCTGCGCCACGCGCTGCAGCCGCTCGACGAAGGCCGGCGCCAGGCTCTTGCTGATCGAGCCGTGCACCAGCAGCAGCGATTCGGCCTCCTTGTCGAAGCCGCCCGAGAAATAGTCGAGCAAGGCCTGTTCCCGGAAGAAATTCATGACCGGCCCGTGCGGGCGCCAGCGGAAGGTCTTGGCCAGTTTCAGGCGATAGCGGTTGAGCGGCCGCAGCTCGATGATGCCGATGCGATCGAGCTGCACCAGGTGGCGGATGATCTCGGCCTCGGTGAGCGTGTAGTGCGACTGGATCTGTTCGAGCGTCCACTGGCTGAGCACGCAGATCGCCACCAGCAGCAGTTTCTTGTCGGCGACCACCGCTTTCTCCTGCGCCAGCGTCAGCTCGGCCAGCAGCGGCTGGCTGTCGGCCACGCGGCGGGCCAGTTCGGCGAAATCGATCTTCAGGGCGGAGCAGATCGCGTCGATGCGGGTGAGCGGCATGTCGCCGCGGGCGAACATGCGCTTGACGCTCGACTCGGACATGCGCAGCTTCTTCGCGAGGTCGGCGTAGGTCATGCGGGCCGACTTCAGCTCTTCCTTGAGGACGGCGATCAGGTTGGCGGTGGTGGACATGGCGGGGGCGTCTCCTTGCCTGTGCGGATATTGAAGCCCACAAAGTATCACAAAACGCTACTCGGTAGCCAAAGCGCGACTACCCGTCGCATCTCTTGCCCCTTTCCGGCGGGCCGCGCGCCATACTGCGCCCACATCAACGAACACACCCGGAGGCAACCATGCAAGTCATCATCCACCGCGACACCAAAGCCTGGCAACTGCAGGTCTGGATCTCGTTCGGCGTCGCCGTCTTCCTGTGCGGCGTCGGCCTGGCCTGGCTGCCGGGCAAGGACCTGGACCGCGTCTTCATGGTGATGGGTTACCTGTTCTGCCTGACCACCGCCTTCGTGCTGGCCAAGCTGGTGCGCGACAACGAGAACTGCCGCCTGCGCGGCAAGGAAGGCGACACGCCGATGTTCAAGTATGTAGTCTGGCTCGGCTTCTTCGTCGCGATGGCGCTGACCGGCTGGGGCCTCCTGCGCATGGAGATCAACGAGACCTACAAGGCCTTTCTCGGCGTGAGCTGGCTCTACCTGATCACCACCGCGTTCACGCTGGCCAAGACGCTGCGCGACCGCCACGAAGCCGATCTCGCCGACGCCGCCCGTGCCCGCGGCAGCGACGAATGAAACCCGGGCATGATCCGATCCATCAACCGCCTCGACAGGAGAACACCATGAACACCGCATTCCTCAGGCGCGCCCGGCCCGCCCTCGCCGCCCTGGCCATCGTCTGCGCCACGCTGTCCCAGCCGGCGCTCGCGCAGAGCGAGGCCTCGGCCGTCAGCGCGCTGTCCGCCCTGCCGGTCGCCTCGGTGCTCGGCACCGCCAGCATGGCGGCCGGCGCCGTGGTGGCGGCACCCGTGCTGCTGTCGGTGTCCGGCACCGTGCTGGTCGTCAAGGCGGTCGAGGCGAGCGCGAAGGGCACCGTGCTGGTGCTCGAACGCGCCTCCGACGGCGCGCGCCTCAGCGTCGAGATCGCCGGCGAAGGCATCGCCGCGGCCTCGGTCGCGACAGGCACGCTGGTGACCGTCAGCGTGATCGGCAGCGGCGTCGTGCTGTCGGCGGCCGGCGAGGCGATCGCTTTCCTGCCCAACGCGCTCGGCCGCGCCTTGCTGGCCAACGAACGCCTGACCTGGTGAGGCGGCCATGACCAAGCTTTCCGCCCTGCTCGCCGCCGCATCGCTGTGCGCCGCCGTGGTCGCCGCGCCCGCGCACGCCGGACGCTCCTGCAACACCCGCAAGCCGACCGCCGTCTCGATCGAGCGCGGCATGGCGCTCGCGCAGCGCACCGCGGCGATGCTCGATGCCGGCGGCCACAAGGTGGCAATCCTCGCGCGCGCCGGCCAGGACCTGACCAGGTACGGCCTGCGCTACTCGCACGTCGGCATCGCCTACCGTGTGCCCGATGCGGAGCATGGCCATGTTTGGCGTGTCCTGCACAAGCTCAACCAGTGCGGCACCGCGCATGCGTCGATCTACCGCCAGGGCCTCGGCGAGTTCTTCCTCGACGACCTGTGGCGCTACGAGGCGGCCTGGTCGGTGCCGTCGCCCGAGGTGCAGGAGCGCCTGCATGCGCTGCTGCTGGACACGCCGCGCGCGCTGCGCCTGCACCACCGGCCGTACAGCCTGGTCAGCTATGCCTGGGGCACCAACTACCAGCAGTCCAACCAGTGGGCGATCGAGACGATCGCCGCCGCGATGGAGCCATCCGTCGCCACCCGCAGGCAGGCGCATGCCTGGCTGATGCTGCGCGACTACCGGCCGACCGCGCTGCGTCTCGGTCCGCTGACGCGGCTCGGCGGACGCATGAGCGCGGCCAATGTCGCCTTCGACGACCATCCGAACGAGAAGCGCTTCTCCGACCGCATCGAAACGGTCACCGCCGACTCCGTGTTCGACTGGCTGGCCCGCTCCGGCCTCGGCGCGCCGGCGGTGCGCATCACGGCGCCGTGACGCGGCGATGCACGCATGAAAAAAGGCCGGCGCAATGCCGGCCTTCTTCTTGGCGCGCGGACTGCCGCCGTGTGCGCGCCCTACTCTTCCTTGGCGCCGTCGATGCCCAGCTCCTGGATCTTGCGCGTGATGGTGTTGCGCCCGATGCCGAGGCGCACCGCCGCGTCGTTCTTGCGGCCGTGGGTGTACCTGAGCGCGGTCTTGATGAGCGCCGATTCGAACTGGCGGCCGAGCGCATCCATCACTTCGGGCTGGCCGGCCGAGAGCATCTGTTCCGCTTCCGATTCGAGCAGCGCGATCCAGCGGGCCTTGTCGGGGAGCGCCGGCTGCGGCGCGGCCGCCGGCATGGCGTGCTGGCCCTCGGTCACAGGATGCGCCGCGCCATTGAGAGAGGCGCCGTCGGCCGCGGGGGGCTCCACGGCGGCATGGGCGCCGCCGGCGACGCCGGGCACCGCGAAGGCAGGCATCGGGGGCGGCACGGAGGCGACCTGCGGCACGCCCGCCTGCGCCGGCGGCTCGCCGCCGATCAGGTCCTGCGGCAGGTCCTTGATCTCGACCGTCTGGCCGGGGGCCATCACGGTGATCCAGTTGCACAGGTTTTCCAGCTGGCGCACGTTGCCGGGCAATTCGAGGCCGGCGAGGAACCGCATCGCCGCGTCCGACATGCGCTTGGCCTCGACGCCGAGCTGCTTGGCGCTTTGCGCGAGGAAGTAGCGGGTCAGCACCGGGATGTCCTCGCGCCGCTCGCGCAGGCTCGGCAGGCGCAGGCGGATCACGTTGAGGCGGTGGTACAAGTCCTCGCGGAACAAACCGTCCTTGACGCGCTGCTCCAGGTTCTGGTGGGTCGCGGCGATCACGCGCACGTTGGCACGCAGCGGCTGGTGGCCGCCGACGCGGTAGAAATTGCCGTCCGAGAGCACGCGCAGCAGACGCGTCTGCAGGTCGAACGGCATGTCGCCGATCTCGTCGAGGAACAGGGTGCCGCCCTCGGCCTGTTCGAAGCGGCCGCGCCGCATCGCCTGCGCGCCGGTGAAGGCGCCGCGCTCGTGGCCGAACAGCTCCGACTCGAGCAGGTCCTTCGGAATCGCCGCGGTGTTGAGCGCGATGAACGGCTGCGCGGCACGCGGGCTGTGCTTGTGCAGCGCGCGCGCGACCAGCTCCTTGCCGGTGCCCGATTCGCCGGTGATCAGCACCGTCACGTTCGACTGCGACAGGCGGCCGATGGCGCGGAACACGTCCTGCATCGCCGGCGCCTGGCCGATGATTTCCGGCGTGGCCGCCAGCTGCTGCTCGGCGCCGGCTTCGCGCAGGCTTTCCTCGAGCGCGCGGCGGATCAGCTCGACCGCCTTGTCGATGTCGAACGGCTTGGCCAGATATTCGAAGGCGCCGCCCTGGAAGGCCGCCACCGCCGAGTCGAGGTCGGAGAAGGCGGTGATGATGATGACCGGCAGGCCGGGATGGCGCGCCTTGACCGCCTGCAGCAGCGCGAGGCCCGATTCGCCCGGCATGCGGATGTCCGACACCAGCACCTGGGGCGTCTCGGTCTCGAGCGCGGCCATCGCGTCGGCGGCGTTGGCGAAGCTGCGCGTGGCGAGGCTCTCGCGCGCCAGCGCCTTCTGCAGCACCCAGCGGATCGATTCGTCGTCGTCAACAATCCAGATCGGTTTCATAGTTCTTGTGGCGTCCTCGCAGCATGTATTGTCGACGTTGGCGGCGTGCACCGCAATCGCACGTCATGCGCGCGCCATTCGGGTGCATCCGCTCACGGCAGCGGAATCAAAATCCTGAAATCGGTGCATCCCGGCCGGCTCTCGCATTCGATCACGCCAAGGTGCTGCTGCACGAAGGTCTGCGCCAATGTGAGTCCGAGCCCGCTGCCGCCCTCCCTTCCCGAGACCAGCGGGAAGAACATGCGGTCGCGGATGTCCGGCGGGATGCCCGGCCCGTTGTCGATGATATGCAAGTCCAGTGCCAGCCGGTAACGCACCTTCGCCAGCGTCACCTGGCGCGCCACCCGCGTCTGGAACACGATCTCGGCATCACCGGCGCGGATGCGCTCGGCCAGCGCCTGCGCGGCATTGTGGGCGATGTTGAGGACGGCCTGGATCAGCTGCTCCTTGTCGCCGCGGAACTCGGGCACCGACAGGTCGTAGTCGCGCTTGATGGTCAGCCCGTGGGGGAACTCGGCCATGATCAGGCTGCGCACCCGCTCGAACACTTCGTGGATGTTGACGTCGCCGACGATGTGCGGCTTCTTGTGCGGCGCCAGCAGGCGGTCGACCAGGGTCTGCAGGCGGTCGGCTTCCTTGATGATGACCTGGGTGTACTCGCGCAGCTCCTTGAGGTGATGGTCGGGCAGCTCCAGCTCGAGCAGCTGGGCCGCGCCGCGGATGCCGCCGAGCGGGTTCTTGATCTCGTGCGCCAGGTTGCGGATCAGCTCCTTGGTGGCCTGGCTCTGGTCGAGCATGCGCTCCTCGCGGTCGAGCTTGCGCTGCTGGACGTTCTCGCGGAACTCGACCAGCACCGGATGCGCCGGCGTGTCGAGCGCGGTGACGATGGTGTGCACATGCAGCGTCTCGCGGCCCGGCCGCTCGAGCGTGAGGTCCTGGCGCATGTCGTCGAAGCGCCGCGCCATCGCCTCGCGGCAGACGGCCTCGATGCGGTCGCCGTTGACGAACATCTCGGCCAGCGTGTGCTGCGCCATGGCGCGCGCCGAGCTCTCGAACAGATGTTCCGCCGCCGGATTCGCATGGGCGATCCTGCCCTGCGCATTGAGCACGATGACGGCGGAGGCGAGCAGGTCGAGGCCGGCGAAGGGGCCGCTGGCGTGGCCGGCGAAAGTCGGTTCGGTTGCGTTCATGGTCGGGGATGCCCGGGTTCGATGCTAGCGCGTTTGGCCGCGCCGAGGAACCGGCGACGGAACGCGGGCGCGGCGCGGCCCGCAAAAAAGGCCGCGTGATGCGGCCTTCGGTGCAAGCGGCGTGCCCGCCGTCATTTCAGGTTGCCGATCTCGCGGCGCAGCGCATCGATGTTCTTCTCGGTGCGGTCGATGTCTTCCTTCATGGCCGCCACGCGCTCCTGGTATTTCGAGAAATTGCGCTCGTCGCCGCGGCGCTCGGGTTCGCCGTTGTTGAATTCCTTCTTCAGCGTGGCCAGTTTCTGTTCCTCGGCCTTCATCTCGTCGAGCAGGATCTGGCGGCGGTCGTTGTCGCGCGCCTTCTGCGTGGCCGGATCGACCTTCGGGAAATCGGCCGGCGACGCGGATTTGAGCGAGGCGGTCTGGATGCCGCCGGCCGGCTTGCGCGCCACCGGCGCGGGCACCGTGGTGATGCCGGGCAGCTCGACCTTCTTGCACCCCTTGGTATTGCCGGTGTTCTTGTATTCCTTCTGCCCGTTCTCGCCGATGCAGAGGAAGACTTCGTTCTGGGCCTGGGCAACGCCGCAGGCAGCCAGCAGTGCCGCTGCCAGGATGTATGCTTTCATCATCTTTCCGATTTGAAACTTTGTCAGGCGGGTTGTCAGTTTAGGATAAGAATCAAGGCTTTACAAATGTGTTACGGCAACAAGTGCCGGATTGTAACGCTTTCCGCGATCCGGCGACGAGACGATTCCCCTGCCGTTCAGAGTCTTTATCGGCAGAAACAGTTCAACATTCATGGCGGGGCCGCACGGTCCCCGGCCCCAAAAGCAAACGGGGCAAGCCGCAGCCTGCCCCGTTGTCCGTCGCGAGCCGCCGCCGGCGGCCGCCATCCGGATTACAGCGAGTAGTACATGTCGAACTCGACCGGGTGGGTCGTCATGCGGAAGCGCTGGACTTCCTGCATCTTCAGTTCGATGTAGGCGTCGATCATGCTGTTGGTGAAGACGCCGCCGCGGGTCAGGAACTCGCGGTCCTTGTCCAGTGCCTCGAGCGCCTGGTCGAGCGACGAGCACACGGTCGGGATCTTCGCGTCTTCTTCCGGCGGCAGGTGGTACAGGTCCTTGGTGGCTGCCTCGCCCGGGTGGATCTTGTTCTGCACGCCGTCGAGACCGGCCATCAGCAGCGCGGCGAAGCACAGGTAGGGGTTCGACGACGGATCCGGGAAGCGGGTCTCGATGCGGCGGGCCTTCGGGTTCGACACGTGCGGAATGCGGATCGAGGCCGAGCGGTTGCGGGCCGAGTAGGCCAGCTTGACCGGGGCTTCGAAGCCCGGCACCAGGCGCTTGTACGAGTTGGTGCCCGGGTTGGTGATCGCGTTCAGCGCGCGTGCGTGCTTGATGATGCCGCCGATGTAGTACAGGGCGTACTCGGACAGGCCGGCATAGCCGTCGCCGGCGAACAGGTTCTTGCCATCCTTCCAGACCGACTGGTGCACGTGCATGCCCGAGCCGTTGTCGCCGACGATCGGCTTGGGCATGAAGGTCGCGGTCTTGCCGTAGGTGTGGGCGACGTTCCAGACCACGTATTTCAGGTTCTGGGTCCAGTCGGCGCGCTCGACCAGGGTCGAGAACTTGGTGCCGATCTCGTTCTGGCCGGCGCCGGCCACTTCATGGTGGTGCACTTCGACCGGGATGCCGAGCGATTCGAGGATCAGGCACATTTCCGAGCGCATGTCCTGGAAGCTGTCGACCGGCGGGACCGGGAAGTAGCCGCCCTTGACCGCCGGACGATGGCCGGTGTTGCCGCCGTCGTATTCCTTGGCGGTGGACCAGGATGCCTCTTCGGAATCGACCTGGACCATGCAGCCGGACATGTCGATCTTCCAGCGCACGGAGTCGAAGATGAAGAATTCGGGCTCCGGGCCGAAGTAGGCGGTGTCGCCCAGGCCGGAGGACTTCAGGTAGGCTTCGGCGCGCTTGGCGATCGAGCGCGGATCGCGGTCGTAGCCCTTGCCGTCGCCCGGCTCGATGACGTCGCACTGCATGAACAGGGTCGTCTCTTCCATGAACGGATCGATGCGGGCGGTGTTGGCGTCCGGCATGAGGATCATGTCGGAGGCTTCGATACCCTTCCAGCCGGCGATGGACGAACCGTCGAAGGCATGGCCCGACTCGAACTTGTCGGCGTCGAAGTGCGACACCGGCACGGTGACGTGCTGTTCCTTGCCGCGGGTATCGGCAAAACGGAAGTCGACGAACTTGACTTCGTTGTCTTTCACCATCTTCAAAACGTCTGCGGGCGTCATTGCCATGCGATTCTCCTGATATGTGCGAAAAGTCTGCTGCTGATGGGGTTGAAGCCGGTGGTCGTCGCCAATTCGTCGCCGATTTGCCGTTTGCCGGGCCGACTGAACTCTGGCGTATCCGATAGCATGTTCCGTGCCATCAACATTTTGGCAAGCGTCCCGGCGGCGGCAAAACGATCCCGGCGAATTGCCTGCAGTTGCCGGCATTTGACGCATCGGCATTGACAGGCAGGCAAGCTGTTCGGCTCACCATCGCGGTGCAGCGAGCCACCATTGCACCATGATTGTGCATGCCTGATGCAGGCGCCTGCTGTTGTGCCCCGCTTTGGTGCGCCGCCGGGAGAGGCTCAGGATAGCCGAAATGGCGCGAATGGCAACCCCGGACCGCACGGAACCCGTTCCGGCCGGATGTCCGGGCCGCGGTCAGGCGGCGCGCATCAGGTGCAGGACGCGCTTGCGCACCAGGTCGATGTGGCTGCGCAGGCGGTACAGCTCCTCGGCGAAGGACAGCGGGATGGTGATCTGGTTGACGCGGTCCTCGATCTCGTTGAGCCGTTCCAGCTGATCCTGGCAGATCCCGGCGCGCTTCTCGCGCGGGACGTCCTCGATGGCCTGCTCCACCGCGCGCAGCTTGCCGTACCAGCGGTAGATGCGCGAGCGGACCTTCCACACGTACAGCGGCGGGACGATGCGCGACAGCGGCAGGATCAGCGCGCCGAGCGCCACGATCACCACCCACATCCGCTCGAAGAAATTGGCCAGCCAGAACGGCATGTAACGCTGCAGGAGCGGCGGGCCGTCCTTGTAGAACTTCACGGCGTCGCGCGCCACCGGGATCTCGGTGTAGTCTGCCGTCGGAAAGTCGCCCTGGCGATGGAACCACCCTGCCCCGCCGTGGATCTGCGCGGCCGATTGCACGAACAGGTCGACCAGGGCCGGATGCAGGTCCTCGCGCGCGACCAGCGTCGCCGTCGGCGCGATCAGGTGATAGTCGCGCGCCGGCAGGTCGCGCCCCAGGTCGACGATCCCGCGCGGCAGCACGACGTGGGTCAGGAAGGGAAAGCGCCGCGTGTAGGCTTCCGACTGGGCGAAGTCGAACAGGCGGATGCCGGGCGTCTGCAGCAGCATCTGGATCAGCGGCGCCTCCGGCGACGAACTGAACACGAGGCCGTCGATGCGGCCCTCGAGCAGCTCGACGGTGGCGGGCGTGTTCTCGAGCGCCGACAGCGTCAGGTCTTTCGGCTCGATCCCGTTTTCGGACAGCAGCTTGCCGAACAACGCCGGCACGCCGGTGCCTTCGGGGCCGACATTGATCTTGAGGCCCTTCAGCTGCCCGAGCCGGGTGACCTTCTTCGACTCGCGCAGGAACAGCCACACCGGTTCGGTGAACAGGCTGCCGAGCGAGATCAGGCCGCGTTCCTCCGCCTGCTGCATGTCGGTCGAACCGCTCTGCACGAACGCGATGTCGATGCCGGAGGACGGATCGCCGAGGCGCTGCAGGTTTTCCTGCGAGCCGAGCGAAGGCCTGAGGGTCGCGCGGATGCCGTACTTGGCCAGCTCGGTCGCATAGCGCTTGCCGAACTGCTCGTAGGCGCTGTTCTCCTGGCCGGTGGAGATGGTCACCTGCTTCGGCGGCGTGGGATCGACCAGGCGGTAGGCGAACCAGCACAGCAGCAGCACCAGCAGCAGCGGCGGACCGGCGGTGACGACGAAGTCGCGGAGATTGAATTGCGTGAACCGGAGTATCTTGGGCATCGCGCGTCCTGCGGGAAACATGGTCGCGACACGATGCCAAGAAACGCCTGGCGGCGCAAGAGCGCCGGGGCGATGCGGCCGCTGCGCGGCCGCGGCAGGTCAGGCGAACGCGGGTGCGCGCGGCGGCGGCGCCGATTCTCGCCGGCGCAGGCGCACATCGTCTTCGGACAGCAGGCGCGTGGCGATGGAGAACCAGTAGTCGCCGGGCAGCGCGCGGTCGAGCAGCGGCAGCAGTTCGGATTCCTCGCGGTCGAGGCGGCTCAGCTGGCAGTCGCAATAGGAACGCATCGCGGCGACCAGGTCGGCGAGGCGCTCGCGTCCGTGACCGAGCGACCTCTGCAGGCGATCCTCGGCCGCGCGCAAGGCGGCCATGGCGCGCTCGCTGATGGCGTCGAGCTGGGCCACCAGGTCATCGATCTCGCCTTCGATGCCGAGCACCGACGGGATCAGGACCACCTCCACCTTGCGCGCATGGCAGAAGCGATCGAACTGCAGAAGCTTGTCGAGCGCGGACTCGATGCGCCCGGCATCGAACTCCCTGGCGCCATGGATGCATGAATCGATGTAATCGCGCAGGCGCACCAGCAGCGTGCGCACCGCCTTCTGTTCCGCGGAAATCGTGACCAGCGAATACGTCGTCGTCAGCATGTCGTCTCCTTGTATGGTTCGACAGGGATCGCGATGGCGGATGTCGTGGCCGCGCATCAGGCGATCGCCCGCTCACTGGAGTCGTTCCTCGCGGCAAACCCAAGGGTGACGCGGGAATCGACAACGGGCCAGTTGGAGTTGTCGATTGCCAACCGGTTCCGCATCGTCCGTGCAGATGGTGAGGCAGTATATGGAGGGGGGAGTATTTCCCGTTTGCGCTATCGCAAACGGCATCAGGCCATTCCGACAAGCTTCCCGGAAAGGATGACGGAGCGACACGCGAATGTCGCACGGGGAAGGATGTCGCAGGAAACGCGGCGGCGCAGGCACATGGTGCCCTGCACCGCCGCACCGGCGGCGTGCTTACGCCACCTTCACCGCGTGCTCGCGCGTGGCGTGGAAGGTGACTTGCGGCCAGCGTTCCTGCGTGAGCTTGAGGTTGACGCCCGAGGTGGCGAGATAGGCCAGGTTGCCGGCCGCGTCGTGCGCCAGGTTCGCGCCGGCGGACGATTTCTCGAAGTCGGCCAGGATCTTCTTGTCCTCGCAGGAGATCCAGCGCGCACTCGAGATGCTGGTGCCCTCGAACACCGCGTCGACACCGTATTCGTTCATCAGGCGGCTGGCCACGACTTCGAACTGCAGCACGCCGACCGCGCCGAGCACCAGGTCGCCGCCGTGCACCGGCTTGAACACCTGCACCGCGCCCTCCTCGCCGAGCTGCTGCAGGCCCTTGTGCAGCTGCTTGATCTTGAGCGGATTGCGGATGCGCACCGAGCGGAAGAAATCCGGCGCGAAATACGGGATGCCGGTGAACTGCAGCAGCTCGCCCTCGGAGAAGGAATCGCCGATCTGCATGTTGCCGTGGTTGGGCAGGCCGATGATGTCGCCGGCGTAGGCTTCCTCGACCTGCTCGCGCGACGATGCCATGAAGGTCACCACCGACGACACCTTGATCTCGCGGTTCAGGCGCAGGTGCTTGATCTTCATGCCGCGCTCGAAGCGGCCCGAGCACACGCGCAGGAAGGCGATGCGGTCGCGGTGTGCCGGGTCCATGTTGGCCTGGATCTTGAACACGAAGCCCGAGAACGGCTTCTCGTCCGGCTCGACGGCGCGCACGGTGGCGTCGCGGTGGCGCGGCGCCGGCGCCCAGTCGAGCAGCGCGTTGAGGATCTCGCGCACGCCGAAGTTGTTGATCGCCGAGCCGAAGAACACCGGCGTCTGGCGGCCGGCCAGGAAGGCGTCGAGGTCGAACGGATGGGAGGCGCCGTGGACCAGCTCGACTTCCATCTTCAGCTGTTCCATCTCCTGCGGGAACATCTCCCACAGGCGGGGATTGTCGATGCCCTTGACCACTTCGAACTGCTGGTCGGCGCGCTCCTCGCCCGGCGCGAACAGCAGGATCTCGTCGTTGAGCAGGTGGTACACGCCGCGGAACAGCTTGCCCATGCCGATCGGCCAGGTGACCGGCGCGCATTCGATCTTGAGCACCGACTCGACCTCGTCGAGCAGCTCGAGCGGATCGCGGCATTCGCGGTCGAGCTTGTTCATGAAGGTAAGGATCGGGGTGTCGCGCATGCGGCAGACGTTGAGCAGCTTGATGGTCTGCTCTTCCACGCCCTTGGCGGCGTCGATCACCATCAGCGCGGAGTCGACCGCGGTCAGCACGCGGTAGGTGTCCTCGGAGAAGTCCTGGTGGCCCGGGGTGTCGAGCAGGTTGACGACGTGCTCGCGATATTCGAACTGCATCACCGAGGAGGCCACCGAGATGCCGCGCTGCTTCTCGATCTCCATCCAGTCGGAGGTGGCATGCCGGCCGCTCTTCCGGGCCTTGACGGTGCCGGCCAGCTGGATGGCGCCGGAGAACAGCAGCAGCTTCTCGGTCAGCGTGGTCTTGCCGGCGTCGGGGTGGGAGATGATGCCGAAGGTACGGCGGCGCGCGACTTCGCGCTTGATCTGCTCGGTGGAGACGTTGCGCGACGGTTCGGCAACGGCGTCGGCCGCGTTGCTGCCGGCGGCCTGGAGGTCGGATTCGGTGGACATGGAAATGCGGATCGGAGGTACGGCAGGAGGCCCTGCGGAAAACCGGGAAGTGTACCGTTTTTCGGGGTTCCGATCCAGCTAATTCTTTGATTGGCAAGGGAATTTCCGGAACCGGCCGTCGCGGGAGTTTGCCGTCTGCTGCGTCTCTCCGCTGCGTTGTACGCTCGTGAAGACCTAGTACGCTCATGACGAGCTTGGCGTTGGGTCCCTTGTATGTTCATGACGAGCTCGGCGCTGGGTCCCTTGTATGCTCGTGACGAGCTTGTCGCTGGGTCCCTTGTACGGTCATGACGAGCTTGTCGCTGGGTCCCTTGTACGCGCATGACGAGCTTGTCGCTGGGTCCCTTGTACGCGCATGACGAGCCAACGGGCGAGGGGGACGGGGTCGGCGCTACGCGGCCCGGCATACCGCCACCTGCGTGGCGTGTATCCGGCTCGCCGCTCCGCACCGACCCCGTCCCCCTCGCCTTACCCTGACGCGCACATACCGTGACTGCACGCGCCGTCGCTCCGTCGCTCCTTCCCCCTCGCAGGGGGAGGGAATATCGGGGAGGCTCAACGGCAGCCACGCTTGCCAAGTCACTAAGCGGACATGCCGGCACTGGCGCCGCCACGCTTTGGAGCTGCCGGCGGCGTGACTTCCGAAACGGATCAGGGCCAAAACTTGTCTGAGGCCGCAGGCCGAGTTGTTTTGGACCCCGTTTCGGAAGTCACGCCGCCGGGCGCCCGCAGGGCGACCCCGCAGGGGCAGCGGAACAGCGTGGCGGTGCAAGTGCCGGCATGTCCGCTGCCTGCATTCCAAGGACATGCCCGCCGTACTCCAAGGACATGCCCCCTGCATTCCAAGGACAGCAGAAGTGAACCACCGTCACCGCGCCGATGCTGGCGTAACCGCCCGTCAGGTATCCATCGGCGCCTGCTGCACCGCGTTCTTCGGCTCCTTGATGTTCTGGGTCGCCATCGCGATCTGCTCCAGCGGCAGCTTCGGCGTGCGGTCCTCGAACAGCAGCCCGTTGGCCTCCTGGAAGGTATCGGCGAACTGGGTGTAGCAGAAGCCCGAGAACAACGGCGTCTCGTTCACCACCTGCAGCAGGTTGCGGTAGTTCTTGTGGAACTGCTCGTCGGTGTCCGCCTGCGCATAGCCCCAGATCTTCTTCTCGATCGCCTCCTGCCGGCTCTTGGCATACGCGATGCCGCCGAACTCGGTCAGCACGATTGGCTGGCCGCGGTGCGGATAGCCGTCCAGCGTCAGGATGCGGCCGCCCGGACGGCGACGGTCGAACAGCTCCTGCGTCTGCGAGTTGGCATAGCGCTGTCGCAGCGTCTCAGGATTGCAGTCGTAGTCGTGGATGCCGAGGATGTCGGTGGCCGACGCTTCCCAGCCGTCGTTGCCGATCACCGGCCGCGTCGAGTCCAGCGTGCGGGTCAGGTGATACAGCGCCTCGACCGCGTTGCGGTGCGCCGCCATCGACGTCAGGTTCGGCACGCCCCAGGATTCGTTGAACGGCACCCAGACGATGATGCACGGGTGGCTGTAGTCGCGCTCGATCACCTCGGTCCACTCCTTCACCAGGCGCCGGATCGCCAGCGGCGTGAAGCGGTAGGCCGACGGCATCTCTTCCCACACCAGCAGGCCGAGCTTGTCGGCCCAGTACAGGTAGCGCGGATCCTCGATCTTCTGATGCTTGCGCACGCCGTTGAAACCCATCGCCTTGGCCAGCTCCACGTCGCGCCGCAGGGCGTCGTCGCCCGGCGCGGTCAACAGCGTGTCGGGCCAGTAGCCCTGGTCGAGCACCAGCCGCAGCGGATACGGACGGCCGTTGAGCATGAAACGGTCGCGGTTGATGTGGGCCGAGCGCAGCGCGGTGTAGGACTTCACCTTGTCGATCACGCGGTCGCCATGGCGCAGGATCACCTCGGCATCGAGCAGCGTCGGACGCTCCGGGCTCCACAGCAGCTCGTTGCGCGAATCGTCGATGCCGGGGTCCGACAGGCTGATCTTGCGGTGCGCCTCGCCGCCGATCACCTTGTAGCGGTCGTCGGACAGCATCTTGTCCTTGTGCGTGATCCGCACCTCGACCGTCAGGTCCTCGTGCAGGTCGCCCACCACGAAGGCTTCGCAGCCGATCTCGAAGCCGTCGAAATGCGGCGTCCAGCGCAGCTTCTGGATGTAGGTCGACGCCACGCGCTCCAGCCACACCGTCTGCCAGATCCCGGTGGTGCGCGGATACCAGATCGAATGCGGCTCCAGCTGCCAGTCCTGCTTGCCGCGCGGCTTGGCCAGGTCGTGCGGATCGTCGAGCACGTGCACCGTCACCGTGTTGCTGCCCGACTTGTTGAGCGCATGCGTGACGTCGGCCGAGAACGGCGTGTGGCCACCCTCGTGTTCCATCACCAGGTGGCCGTTGACCCAGACGCGCGCCTGATAATCGACGGCGCCGAAATGCAGGATGATGCGTTGCCCTTCCGGGTCGACATCGAACTGGCGCTGGTACCAGCAGGACTTGTGGAAGCCGCGGTCGCCGATGCCGCTGGCCTGCGATTCCGGCGGAAACGGCACGTTGATGGTGGCATGCCATTCGATCTGGTCGGACGGATGCTTGTAGCGCTCCTCGTCGTCGAAGGCGAACTGCCACTGTCCATTGAGCGATTGCCAGTGTTCGCGCACCAGTTGCGGGCGCGGGTATTCCCATTTCGGGTTCGCGGTGTCAGCCATGGTCTTCCTTTTCTATGCCGGGCAGGCCGCACGCGGCCCGCAAACAGTCCGCTTGGAGCGGGGCGATGTCGTGTGCGTTCCCTTCCACCATCCTCAGGCGGCCGCCTTCTCGTGCCAGGCAACGCTGCATTCGCGCATGAAGCGCGAGATCGCGCTGTCCAGCGGCGGCAGGATCAGGCCGCGCTCGCTCGACAGCGCCGTGATGCCGCGGCGGCCGCCGCTGGCACGTACCAGCGAGGCGGTGTCGACGCCGGCCTCGCGGGCGACGTTCAGCGCCAGTTCGTGCCAGGAGATCTCGCCGCGGTTGGCCAGGTGCCAGACCCCGCTGGCGCGGTCGATCAAGAGGTCCAGCGTCGCATGGACGAGATCGGGTACGTACGTAGGCGACACCAGCAACTGATCGCTGGCTTCCACCGTCAATCCCTGGGCCAGGTCGCGCAGCGTCATGTGCACGAAGTTGTAGCGGTCCCACGGACCGAAGAAGGCGCTGGTGCGCACGATCAGCGATTCGGGCCAGGCCTCCTGCACGCGGCGCTCGGCCTCGGCCTTGCTCATGCCGTAGGCACAGGCCGGCGAGACCTGATCGCTCTCGATGTAGGCGCGCCCGAGCGAGCCGTCGAACACCAGATCCGACGAAAAGGTCACGTAAGGGATGCCCAGGCGCGCGCAGGCGCGGGCCAGCACCTCGGCGCCGTGCGCGTTCTCGCGCAGGCAGCGCTCCGATTCGCGCTCGGCGTCGGCCACGCGCACGTAGCCGGCAGTGTTGATGACGGCCCAGGGACGGCGTGCCAGCAGCGCCGCCTCCACCGAGGCCTCATCGGCGATGTCCATGTCGGCGCGCACCAGCAGGTCATGGTCGAGCCCGCGCACCTGGCAGATGCGCGCGAACGCCCTGCCGAGCGTCCCGGTGCCGCCGGTGATGAGCAGCTTCCGGCGCGGCGTGAGACGTGCGGGCAGCACCGTGCCCGGTTCGATCTCGTGCAGGAAGCGGTCCTCGCGATGCCACCAGCCGAGCTGCTCCAGCACGGGATGGTCGAAGTCGCCCTGGCGGATCAGCTCGCCGGTCGCTGCGGCCAGCGCAGTCGGCCGCGGCGGATCGGAACGCACGTCGAACAGCCCGCTTTCGTAAAAGCCGTTCTTCTGCAGCAGCAGCGTGTTCCAGTCCACGCAGCCGAAGATCGACCACACCGCCACCGCGCGCAGATCGGCGCCTTCCTCGCGCACCGTGCGCGCCGCGTCCCACATTTCCTTCAGCCAGCGCAACTGTTCCTCGCGCGGGCCGCCGTGGTGGGCCTCGGTGATCGCCATCGGCATGCGGTAACGCTCCCATGCCTCGCGCAGGCGGTGCACCGGCCCTGTCAGTCCGGGCGGCAACGCCACCCGCACTGCCTGAACGTCGGCATAGCGCGGCGGCGCGTCGCCGCTGTGGTTGAATTCGGCGAAACGGTGGATGCGCTGGTCAAGGAAGCGTTCGCTCGTCAGGTAATGGTTGATGCCGATGATGTCCGGCCGGCAGCCCTCCTCCACGAAGAAGGCCAGGTCGCGCGCGGTGATGCCGGCCTTGAGGAAACGGCGGTACCACGGGTGTTCGCGCGTGATGCGGCCGCACAGCAGGTCCAGGCTCAGCCAGCGGCGCTCGTTCTCGTAATCGGCCTGTTGCTGCAGCTCCGGCGTGCTGAAGGCCTTGCCGAGATCTTCGGTCTGGATCAGTTGCGCCTCTGGCGTGATGCGCCGGATCGCCTGCATGGCCAGCACGATGGCGCGGCACTGGATCAGCAGCGTGCGCAGCATGGTGCCCACGTCCTTGCCGTGCGGGTACCAGTGGCCGTACAGACCCGAGAAGCGCGCGGTGGTCAGCGGTTCGTTCACCGGCGTATACATCGTGATCCACGGATAGCGCCGCGCCACGCGCTCGGCATGGCGTGCCAGCAGTTCCGGGAAAGCCGGATCGAGCAGGTTGGTATAGCGCGGCCCGCTGCCATGGTGGACGAGGCCGGCGATGGGTGCGATGCCCAGTTCGCGCAGGCGGGCAAGGCGCTCGTCGGCCCAGGCCCAGTTCTCCTGGTCGGGATGGTCGGGCGATACGGTTTCCCACAGCACCGGATAGCGCAGCGTGCGGATGCCGACCGCGGCGATCGCATCGAGGTCGGCGAGCCGCGCGGCGTGGCCGGTCTCGTCGATCTGGTTGCGGTAGCTGTCCTTCACCCGTGCGACGGTGCATTCGAGCCCGCCCCAGACGTCGAGCGGGCGGGCAGGCGCGGCATGGTCAAGCGAGGTTGGTCGGTTCAATGTCATAGATTGGGAAGTGGGATTGGAAGGCGTCCCGTCGGACCTCCGCGGCAGCGGAAGCCGGACGGCGGGCATTCCTCGTGCGATGACGCCGCGATCCGGCCATGCCTGCTGCCACCACCCGGCACCGGCTTGCAACAACGCCAAGGCGTTGTCATGCACGAATGACCCGTGCTGCCTGCTTTCGTTCCCGGGGCGGCGTGCGCCGGACATGGACTCGTCGCGGGCGGCATCGCATGCGGCTGCCCTTCGCGGTGCGGTTCATTGTGCCGTTGCCCCCAGGCCCGGCCATTGAGAATTGTCGAGTGTCGGCTGGCGTCGGGCAGCGCGCCGCCAAGAAGCGGTGCCGTGCGAACGCCGGCGGACGACGCGGCCGAAAAAAAAGCCCGTCAAGCATTGCCTGACGGGCTAAAACAACCCCAGGGAGGGAGGGGTATCGAAGGATGTAAGCATGTTATTGCAGGGCAACTGCGGCTGATTTGCGATTTCGCAAACCTCATGTTCCGATGCGCGGAACATCTGCCGCCATGTCGCGCATGCAGCCCTGGCCGGGCCGCCCGTGCTGTGCTCCTGCTCGATCAGGCCGCGGCTGCGCCGACGGGCCGGATCTCATGCTCCACATTGGTCGTGCCATCGCCCACCTGGCTCTGCCATGCGCGGACGAAAAAATTCCTTTGCTGCTCGCTCGGTTCGGCATTCCATACGACGATCAGGTTGCCCTTGTGATCGTGCAGCCGGTCGAGCTTGACGATGCATTCACGGTCGCCCGCCGCATCCGCCAATCCGATCGCATACCCGTAAACCCGGTTGAGCCGCTCGAGGCGGTCCGGTTCGGTATCGCTCCTGGTCGCCGTGATCTTGGGATGGTCGAGATACATGCTGAGCTCCTGGGAAACAGTATGACCGAAAACAGGGTTGCAGATCTTGCAGCCGTCCGGTACTTGCAACGCAGACAACAGCACAATCTCGCACGGAATAGGCCGGATCGCTCCGGCTGCATCATTCTAGCGCCCATGTTTTTCGCCTGCAAAAATAATGTTTGTCGCATGCAACTTTTTGGGAACCCATGCTATCTTAGGAGCAACCTTTCCTCTCTTCACGGAGCATCCTCATGAAAGCGCGCACCCTCAACCGCAACAAGTTCCACGCCGCTCTCTGCCTGGGTGCCAGTGCCGTTTTCAGCATCGTCCTCATCGCCCGGGCCATCGACTGGCTGTTCTGAGAATACCCGCGGCACGTCATTCCTGATCGCGTTCCCGGTCTGGCCATGCAGGGCTGCCCAAGCAGGCCTGCCCGGTTGCGCCCCGTCAACATGATGACAGAGTGATCAGTCACAATCTGGCTTGAATTCACGCAACGCATGCCAGGGGACACATGGACATCCAGGAACACGCATCGCCGCACCGCTACGATCCCAACCACCTGCTGGGCTCGCTTCTCCATCGAATGAACCTCAAGAACGACGCGGCGCTGTCGCGCGCGCTCGAGGTCGCTCCGCCGGTCATCAGCAAGATCCGTCATGGCCGCCTGCCGGTCGGCGCATCGCTGCTGATCCGTATGCATGAAGTCTGCGGCCTGTCGATCCGCGAATTGCGCGACCTGATGGGTGACCGCCGCGGCAAGTTCCGCATCAGCGACAAGCAATTCAAGCCGCGCCAGTCGGCCGACTCGTCCGGCGCCTGAGCGCGCCGATGCGGCGGCCGCGAACCGCGGCGGTCGCTCCGCATCCAATCTGGAACGGGACCGCGCAAGCCGCGCACCTTTCCCATGCACACCATCGACACGGCCCTGCCGGCCGTCTCTGCCCGGAGGATGCTGCCATGGCAAGCAAGGAAGAACTCGATCACTATGCCGGCGAACTGGTCCGGCGCTTCGACGAACTGACGCGCTGGGCGATGACCAACTGGCCACGCCCCGAGTATCCGCTGATGCAGTCCGACTTCGCCGACTCGCGCAAGGAGATCTCTCGCATCATCGGACCGAAGCTCGGCGACCCCGATCCGCCGCTGCCGGCCGACGGCGCCAATGCCAACGGCGGCGCGCAACGCCAGTACTACGACGTCAATCCCGCCCCCTGGCCCTGACGTGCGCGACTTGCAGGCCGTTTGCCGCAGGACGTTCGTCAGGCGGCGCATGCCTGCGGTGCGTCAAACCGCCGCGGTCCGGCCGATCTAGCATCGAATTGCCGAGATCGCCAGGGGAAGCGACATGACGACAACCATCCACGCCCACAAGTCACCGACACCGGAACCGGTCGACGAACCGATTCCCGAGCGCGAACCCGAGCCGGAAGACGACCCCGTGCCGCATCCCGATCCGGTGATGCGGCTGCCGGCGTCCGGACCGGATACGCCCGCGCCCGCGGCCTCGCTGCTCGCCTCTGCGTTGCGGCTGGATCCCCGCCTGCCGTTCCGCTGTTGAATGCGGCGCGCATGCGCGAAGGGGCCGACAAAGTTGGATTGCCCCACAGAACTTTTTTGAATTGCGCTGCGTCAAACGGGTCCGGGATGACGCGCGTACCGCGTGCGTCGCCATGCGCTCCCGCCTCGGCGCGCAACCGCCCTCGCCGCCCCATACCACGCACAACCGGAGGAAACGTGTCAGCCGTACTCAGCCCAGAAAGCCAGCTCCAGCCCGAGGTCGAACCGCGCGATGCGATCGATATCCGCGAAGGCGACTGGAAGGCTTATCTGCAATCCGTGGAACGGTGCAAGAAGGACAAATCGCTCGTCGAACGCTACGGCAGCGTCACCGCCTACAAGCGTGCCTGCGCCATGGCCTACCTCGGCAAGCGCGCCCAGCTGCATGGCGGCATCTGCAGCACCCGCCATCCGCACATCATCACCCAGCAGTTCATCGTCAACCTCGAGGCATTCAACAAGTCGCAGCGCTATGCGCGCTATCCGTGGCTCGAGGCACTGATGAACGTGCTTGCGGAAATCGAACGCATCCAGGACGAGATCTCCACCGGCGCCAACGTGATCTCGCTGGTGCCTCCCAAGCAATGATCCCCTCCGGTGCGTGAGGGCCGTGCGGCCCCGCGTGCTCCTATGAAAAAAACCGGCCTTCCGGCCGGCACTTTTCTTCGCGTCACGGGTCTTCCGTGGTGCATGCCCGCGCAGCCGAGCGCGGCGGCCTGCCCTCCCCCTTACACCCCAGGACGCATCCATGAGCATCTCTCCCTCCCAGCAGTACGAGCAATACGATAGCGCGGACATCATGCGCGGACTCTATGGCGACGGCATCATCGGCCTTGCGGGCGCTTTCGAGCGCCGCTGGGTCGAACGGCTGCGCGAAGACATCGACATGCTGTACGCCGAAGCGAAGCGCCAGCCCGGCGGCGCGCTCGACCGCGGCCCCAGCCGGCATTATGTCGAGGTTCATCCGGAACGCCTGCGCGGCTTCGTCGAGCTGGCCACCCATCCGTGGGTGGTCGCCGTGTGCCGCAGCATCCTGGGACCGGACTATCGCATCGTCGAGGTCGGCTTCGACGTCCCCGGGCCGGGCGCCGAGGACCAGCCCTGGCATCGCGACTTCGCGGCACCGCCGGAGACCGTGACGGGCCGCAGGCTCAATTCCCTCGCCTTCAACCTGACCACGGTCGACGTCGAGGAAGACATGGGCCCGTTCGAGATCGCGCCGGGCACGCAGTGGGACGAATTCACGGACGCATGCGGCGAGAGCGGCATGTTCCCGCCGCGCGCGCTGTGGCCGCGCTACGAGGCGCGGCGCCAGCGCAAGATGCCGCGCATGGGCGACATCTCTGCCCGCTCGGCGCTGACCATCCATCGCGGCACCGCCAACCGTTCGGACAAGTCGCGCCCGGTACTGGTGCTCGGTGTCGACGCGCCCGATGCACGCAATGGCGAACGCCATGACCTGCAGGCCACGCGCGCCTGGCACGATGCGCTGCCCGAGCTCGTGCGCCGCCATCTCGACTGCCGCGTCGTCGACCGGCTCGAACCGATCGTGCAGGCGCACACCATCGCCGGCCTGACGATGGGCGCGATGGCGTAACAAGCCGTGGCCCGGCCATCGCCCGGCCGGGCCAGCTTCCGGACGCGGGAGGCGCCGCTCAGAACTCCCGTTGGGTCAGGGCGCGCCGCGCACGCTCCTCAGCAGCCTGCCAGGCTTCGCCCTCGGAAGCGAACACGCCGGCCGGGATGTAGGTTTCGGCGACCGCCGGCTCGCGCGTCAGGCGCACGTAGACCTGCGCCTCGTAAGTCCCGTCGTCCAGCCGCGTGGCGGTCATGCGGGCCACGTGCGTGCCTTCGCGGATGACCCGGCTTTCCTCGTGCGCTTCGCCGAAGGCATCCTCGTTCTCGATGTTGCGCCCGTCGCGCTGCGGCGGCATGTCGGCATAGCGCTGCTCCTCCGCCACGTTCTGCAGCTGCCGCCCATCCTGGGGCGGCGCATCGCGGTTGAGCGACGCGATGTCGCGCTCGACCTCGCGCTGGCCGGCGTTCTTCTCGCCGCTGCCGATGTCCGCCTCGTTGGTGAAATGCTGGTTTTCCCTCGCCATGATGAATCTCCAGATCGTTGCGCAGGCAAGGACTGCCTTGCCGCGCGGTCACGGTGCATGCATGACAGATAAGATGAAGGCGGAAGGGAAAGGTTCGGCGTGCGGGAACGCCTGGAAAGAGAGAAATCGATGCATGGTTCCCGGATGCATGACGCACCCCCATGCGGAACGGCAGGCCTGTGCCTGCCGCGCCGTGGATCAGCGGGCGTCGTCGAGACGCGGGGACTTGCCTTCCCCGACGCCGGCTTCGGCCTTGCCCGGCTCGGCCTGCCAGCGGGAAAAGGCTTCCTGCAGACGGTCCAGGGCGCCATCGACCGCCTGTTCGGGACGCGTCACAAGGTATTCCGCGCGCTCCTGCCCCAGCCCCTGGGTAAGGCGTTCGGCATTGCGGCGGATCTCGAGAAGCAGTTCGGAACGCGCCAGTCGCACCAGGTTATGCAGCGACTGGCGGAACAGGAATTGTTCGCGCGCGGACTTGCCGGCCTGCACGGAATTCACCAGTTCCTCGATGATCGCGTCAACGGATTTGTCCATGGCTGCACTCGCATCGGTCAGACGAACGGAATGTTCGCAGGGCAAGTATCGCAAATATCTCGCCGGCAAGATTGAGAAATGTCATGGATGTGACACGGCGCAAACAATGTTGTCATTTTCATATTTGCGCAGCAGGCGTGCCGGGAATAAAAAAGCCCGCAGCCTTTCGGCCTGCGGGCGAATCCTAACTCTCGGAGAAATTAGGAGGAGACAGGTGCTACTGTAATGGAGCGGATGGAAGCGAAGATACGGTTCTTGCAAACGATCGCCGAATATTCGTAGCTCAATTTTTAGGCAGCGACCGCAGGCGTCGGAGGCGCAGTGCGGCCTTGCGCAGGCCGGGAAACGCAGGGAATCGAGCGCCTGCTTTCGCGATGCTCAAGCAGCGGCCTCGCCTTCTTGATGCCCGACAAATGGAAGGACGCGGCACGGCGTTAGGATTTTTTCAATCGTTCGCCGTTGCAACAGACGCATCGTTCAGGGAGAGGCCATGAGTACAGTGATGGATAGTCCGCACATGACGGAGGACGGCGTCGCATTCACCGTCGCCGTGGGATTCATGAAGCGCGAATGCCTGATCCCCAGGCAGACGCTTTCCTATCTCTGCCGTACATGCGTCGACGACGTCGACTGCATGAGCGCCTTCCGCACGCACGAGGACGCCATCCTGGCGGTGGCGCGGCGGATGGCCATCGCCGGCGCGGGACAGGCCCCCATCATCCTCGAGCGACGCTACTTCAGCTGAGCGGGCGCCCGCCCGGGACTTGCCCGTTCACGCCTTGCCAAGCCGCGCCCACACCGCGGCTTTTTCTTCGTCCGTGAAGACGATCCAGTTGATGACTTCCTCGAACGTCCGGCCGCAGCCGCGGCAGATGTCGTCGCCATAGGCGGTGGAACAGCGGCCGACGCATGGCGAGTCCGGTCGAAGATGTTGCATGGGCGATGAGGAGGGATGGTCGGACATGGAGGACCGGATGGCGAAGCGGACGTGGCGTGCGCAGATTGTAATCGAACTCCGCGCGACCATAAAAAAGCCCCGGCACGGAGGGGGCCGGGGCTAAGTCCATCGCTGCAAATACCGGATCAGACGGATGTCATTAAACCGCAGCGGCATTGGTTGTGCATGCCATATTTATGGGAATGTCCGCACTTTTTTTCTGCCATGGGCAACAGCAGCGGCAGGCGCCGGTCAAACGCGAGGGTCAACCGGAGACTCTAGCCGGGCTGCACGACTCCTTCCTACTGTCATGGTTACGGGTTGTCCGCCAGCAGATCGATTGGCGATCATGACGTTCGATCGACCGCAACGACGCATGCGATGGACTACGCGCTCTACAAATTCCGCAAGGCCGTCAACGCGCTGCAGGACCACGCGAGCAGGCCGCGCGACTGGCTGCGCAGCAGTCACCTTCACCACATCGTCAGTCTGCGCGACGACGACCTGCCGCCGCAGGGGCGTGCAGGGATGCATGTCCTGCGTCGCCTGCTCGGCATCGACGGCGCGGGCACGGTCTCGGCATCGCTCGATCGCGCGGCGCGCGACTTGTCCGCGGAAGACGTGCAGACCGTCATCGACACGGTCAAGATGCTGCTCGCCATCCTCGATGCGGATACCGGCGTTCCGGATTCCGGCCGCGGCGCGTTCGCCGGGCATGCGGGGCGGGACAACGGCAGTCAGCCGGGGCACGGGCATTGACCCCGCACGCACTGTGTCAGGTTACCCACAATTCTTGTGGGCAAGCCTGTGGACAAGCGTGTTGAAGACTTCGCAGGCTGTTGAATCCATTGAAGAAATTCCTGCTGCAACGAATTCGTACCGCTGCCTGACGGGCCTGGCGCCAATGCGAATCGAAACGGCATTCGCCTGTCTCACACACACGGCGCCGCGGCATGTCCGGCGGGGCCGCGGTGCGTGACATTCCGAGGAGAATCCCATGGCAGCAGTGACCTACACCAAGGGCGCCTGGCAGGCGGAGGCCGACATCCAGACCGTTCCGAACGGCAAGTTCAAGGGTATCGTGCTGGTACGACGCGAAGGCGGCGCAGACGGCGAAGGCAGCGACGGGCACGAGTACACCGTCGACGCGATTTCAAACACGCCGGCCGAAGCGCTCGAGGAAGCCAAGGCGCTGGCGCATCGCCTCCTCAGCGATCGCTGACCCGGCGCCTGTGGCGGTGGCGGCGTCCCCTCAGTGGGCGCGCGCCTCGCGCAGCGGCCGTGGCGGCGTGCGCCGCGCCAGCAGGATCACCGCGCCGAGCACCAGGGCACCGCCGGCCAGCTGGCTGGCACTGACCGACTCGCGCAGCAGCGCCACGCCGAGGACGAGCGTGACGATCGGCTCGAAGGTCGAGATGATCGACGCCTGGGCCGGGCCCACGTGCTTTATGCCGGCCAGGAAGCAACCGATCGCCAGCACGGTCGAGAACAGCGCGATGGCCACGATCGCCAGCCAGGCCGGTGCGCCCTGCGGCAATGCGTCGCCGCTTCCTGCCGCGAGCATCCCGTTGAACACGGCAGCGGAACCGAGCACCGCCAGCGTGGCGGACAGCGGATGCACGCCCGCCGTCAGCTTGCCGCCGAGAAGAATGTAGACCGCATAGATGGCGGCGGCGAGCAGGCCGAAGGCGATGCCGATCGGCTCGCCCTCGAGCCGGCCGCCCAGCATCACGCACAGACCGCCCACGGCCGCCGCCAGCAGCACCATGGTGCGCCGGTCGAGGCGCTCCCAGCCGAGCGCCGCTGCCAGCAGCGCGACCAGCACCGGATAGGCGTACAGCAGGAGACCGACCAGGCCGCTGCTGGCGTGACGCAGCGCGGTGAAGAAGCTCTGCGCCTGCGCCGTGTAGAGGGCTCCCATGAGGATGAAGCCGGCCAGCGTGCGTCCGCGCGGCAGCGGGATGCGCTGCCACCATACCAGCGGCGCGAGGAAGGCCGTCGCCAGCACGAAGCGCCATGCGAGCAGCATGTCGGTGCCGACGCCCTCGGCATAGGCCAGCTTGGCGAACAATGCCATCGAGCCGAATCCGACGGCGGACAGAAGAACCAGGAATACGGCGGCACGGCGCGACATGATGACCTTTCGAGAACGAAAATCGCTTGGGGTGCCGGAGCACTGCCAAAGCACGATGACCGAGTCTATCCCCCTTGCCAGCGTCGGAACAAATCAATATTCTTGACGGAATGACCAAACGCCATTGAGGCTCCCATGTCCCGCCGCCTGCCCCCTCTGCCTGCCGTACGCGCCTTCGAGGCGGCCGCCCGCCATGGCGGATTCCAGAAGGCCGGCGAGGAACTCCACGTGTCCGCCGGCGCGATCGCCCACCAGATCAAGCAGCTCGAAGCCTGGCTCGGCGTGACGCTGTTCCAGCGCCTGGCGCGCGGCGTGGTGCTGACCGCCGCGGGGCGCGGCTACGCGGAATCGCTGCGCCCGCTGCTCGACGGCCTGGCCGATGCGTCCGAGGCGATGCGCCGCTACGGCGACGAACGGGTCGTCACGGTGACGTCGGTCCCCTCCTTCGTGGCGCGCTGGCTGATGCCGCGGCTGGGCGACCTGCGCCTGCACCATCCGGAGATCGACCTGCGCGTGCTGGCATCCATCCATACCGTGGATTTCCTGCGCGACGGGGTCGACGTGGCGATCCGCCTCGGTGCCGGCCCCTATCCCGGGCTCAAGTGCGACCGCCTCATGGAGCAGTGGTATTGCGCGGTCTGCAGCCCAGCCTTCCTGGCGGCGGCGCCGGACCTGAAGACGCCAGCCGACCTGCCGCGCCATCCGCTGCTGCATGACGAGTACGAGGCGCGCATCGCCAACGAGATCGACTGGGCACGCTGGTTGCAGGCCGCCGGCGTCGGTTACCGCGGCGGCGGCGGATCGCGCTTCTCGCACACCTATCTCACCATCGAGGCCGCGGCAAGCGGCCAGGGCATCGCGGTGGCCCCCGAGCTGCTGGTGGCCGCGGACATCCGCGCCGGGCGGCTGGTCAAGCTGTTCCCGGAGCACCGGGTGCAGAGCCCCTACGCCTATCACCTGCTGCGTCCGCTCGAGGTCGATGCCCGGCCCTCGGTGCAGTCGTTCTGCGCCTGGATCAGGGAGCAGGCACGGGCCGATTCGCTCGAGCGCGCCGGCGCCTGAGCACCCCGAGGCTTTCCGCCGCAACAGGTTCCGCGCTGGCGCCGCATGCCGGAAAGAGCATTCGCCAGCCGTCTTGAGGTTTCTCTAACGATTTGTTGAAACTGAAATTTTCCGCGCTTTTTTTGTTGTGCATGGAAACTTAGCCAACATGAAACTGTCATTCTTCACGTCTAGATATTGTTTGTTTTCTTACCTGACGAGGACATCATGGCAGAACACATGGCTGAACATGCGCTGGTGGGACAAGAATCGTACGACCCGAATCGCCTGCTCGACACGCTGCTCGAACGCATGAACCTGAAGAACGACGCGGCCCTGTCGCGTGCCCTGGAGGTCGCTCCGCCGGTCATCAGCAAGATCCGTCACCGCCGCCTCCCGGTGGGCGCGTCGCTGCTGATCCGCATGCACGAAGTTTCCGAGATGAGCATCCGCGAACTGCGCGACCTGATGGGCGACCGCAGGACCAAGTATCGCCTCTCCGATGCCCAGGGCAAGCCGAAGCCGGCGGGCGACACCGGTTCGCCGAACGGCTCCGGCCCGGCCCAGAACGCGTCCGGCGGCGGCTCCAGCTCGATGCCGCAGCAGCACTGATCCATCCCGCCGGGACGTCTCCGGCGGCCATCCCCAGGCCGCGACCACGGCGCGGCAATCCGGTTCTCGTCGATACCGCCGGGTCGGCCCCTGCGCCGTCCCGGCTCGTCCGCGCATGCTGGAATGTATCGATCGGAAATTGGTTGACCTGCAATAAGGGAAAGCCTTGCTCGCTCTGCAATACTGCAGGCCAGTCACGACTTTGTGCATTGCGCCATGCGCTTCCTGCTTCCATTCATGCTCGGTGCCGCCCTCGCCGGATGCATTACGCCACCACCCGAGCGGAACGGCGAGCAAGCGGCCGACAAGCCGACGCAGAACCATGAACGCACACGCGAACGCGAACTGCAGTCCTCCTGGCGCGGCAAGACGTACCGCGACCTCCTGGAAGCCTTTGGCCAGCCACGCGTGGTGATGACGGTCCCGGGCTACCGCCCGCTGAGGACTTCCGTCGCCGTGTTCGGCGTGCGTGACCAGGCATCCCGCTGCATCGATGCCTTCACCGTGGTCAAGCACGGCACCACGGGCGAATGGATCGTGGCGGACTACTTCTGCCGCTGACCCCGCCTTCCGACGCTTTCCCCTGACGACTCCTCTTGCCGCCGGCATGCCGGCGCGAACTTATCGGCGCGCGGAATGCCTATAGTCTTTTCCGACGAGAAACGGCGATGAGTGATCTTGAAATTCTGGCTCTGGTTGCCCAATGCAAGTCCAGGAGCGATGTGCCATGGAACGTGCTGGTCAGCGAGTTCGCCGGGAAACTGGTCGATCTCTCCGGCAAGCTGAGCGAGGAAGAGCTGTACAGCCTCCTGGAGATCGCCCTCGTCTGCTACCAGAAAGGCTACGAAGAGTTCGACGCCCATCGCGAGGCACGCGAGGTGATCGAGCGCATCCGCCTGCGCGCGCGCCAGACGCCGGCGACCTGACGAACGAAGGGACGGGGACGACACGAAGCTTGATCGTGCACAGGAAACCGCCGGCGGGATTCGCATACGATTTCCTGCAGGACCGGCTCCCGCGGGGAGCCGGGACCGTTCACGCCCCGCCACCGGAACCGAGATGCCGCGAATCCACACGCATTACGACAACCTGAAGGTCGCACGCAATGCGCCGCCGGAGGTCATCCGCGCCGCCTACCGGACGCTCTCGAAGAAGTATCACCCGGACCACAACCCCGGCAACAAGGAATCGATGCGGATCATCCAGCTGATCAACGCGGCCTACGAGGTCCTGTCGGATCCCGCCCGCCGCGAAGAGCACGACCGCTGGATCGCGCGCATGGAAGAGGAGGAATTGCGGCAGGCCGCCATGAGCGGCATCGGCGCCTCGTTGCGTGCCCGTGCCAATGCGGCGCCGCGCGCGAAGACCGCATCGCGCCGCAAGGCGCCTCCGCAGCGTCCGGCGGGCATGATGCAGAAGCTGCAGGCGGTCTTCGAGCAGTTCGCCAGGCTGCTGTCGAACAAGCGAGCCTGATTCCTGCCAAGGGGGCGATGCCGCCCCATGATCCCGACAGCGGCTATCACATTCCGCCGGTCCGCGCCGCGCGAGGAATGACGCCATCCGTCCCGGAAAAAGCCGCTGCCCGCATGCCGGGCCGGCAAGAGACCGGCATGCGGGCATACTGATGCGCTGCCAGCGGGATATCGCCCCCGCCCGGCGCGCGCTAGCTGTGCTTGATATCGCGCCGCGCGCTCGACCGCGCGTTGAGCTTGCGGATCGCGTCATAGTCGCGCAGCCTGCGCGAACGATGGATGGCGCAATAGACGACGGCGGCCACGCCGCAGGTGATGGTCAGAAAGATTTCCACGGTGCTCCCTGTGCAAGAATGAACCACAGGCTTTATGGACAGAAATGGCTTGCCTTGGTTCAATCTTGTTGCGCCGTGCCGCCATTCTTGCCTGAACTAGTTGCCTGAAGCGAAAGCCAACTATAGGCAAGGACGCTTCGGTGCCCTCTGAGCAAGCGCAAGAATCGTGATCCGTCCCGACGGCAAAATGCCCTGCATGACGACCGAAGAAATCAAGAAGCGACTGCTGTCGCTGCAGGAAGAAATCAACGCACTCGCCGCACAATTGCCCAAGGAGGTGGACATCTCCTACGGCACGCTGTATCACACGCGGCCCAGCGACGTCGACAAGCGCAAGAAGCTCGTGCTGGCGTTCCGCGATCCGCCGCAGAGCATGGCCTGATCCGCCCGGCGCACGCCGGATTCAGGCAAAACCGATCCGGTTGCGTCCGGCCGACTTGGCCCGGTACATCGCCTGGTCGGCACCGGCCAGCAGCGTCTGGCCGTTGGCGCCCTCCTCGGTGAGCGGCAGCGACGCCATGCCCGCGGAGAACGTGTACGCGAAACCCGCCTCCACCGCATCGACTCGCGCATCAGCCAGCAGATCCGCCACCCTGCGCAGGACATAGGCGCCGTTCTCGAGCGGGGTCTCCGGCATGAGGACGGCGAATTCCTCGCCGCCCAGGCGGCCGACCACGTCGCTGGCGCGCAGGCTGCCGCGCACGAAGCCGGCGAAATGGCGCAGCACCTCGTCGCCGGCGGCATGTCCGTAGCGGTCGTTGACCTGCTTGAAGTGATCCAGGTCCAGCATCGCCAGGCACATCGGCCGGCGATAGCGGCGCGCGCGCGCCACTTCGGCATCGAGCCGCTGCAGGAAATGCCGCCGGTTCGGCAAGCCGGTCAGCTCGTCCGTCATCGCCAGCCGCTCCACCTCGGCGCGCGCCTCGGCCAGTTCGCGCTCGGTGGTCTTCTGGCGCGTGATGTCGGAGCAGAACATCACCGCCTCGCCGTTGGGATGGACCTGCACGCTCAGCAATATCCAGCGGCCATCGATCAGGTCGATTTCGAAATTGCGGAACGGTGCGGAACGGTGACGCGCATGGACATGGTCGAGCCATGCCTGCAGGGAGGGCTTTTCGATGTTGATGCCGCGGCGGTTCTCGTACTGCCAGATCAGCATGTCGTCATGCAAGCGGCCGACCATCGACTGCCCGCCGAAGCCGAACATCCTGGCGAAGGCATCGTTGTGAAAGACGAAGCGGTCGTCGGCATCGAGGACGGCGATGCCGTTCTCGCTCTGGTGGACATAGTCCATGATCAGCTGGGGCAAAGCTTCGCCGCGTTGCATCTCCATGCTGCCTCCCTGTGGCCATGAGGCATTGTATGCCCGGGCACAGGCAGCAACAATGGGCAAAAAAAACGTCCATGTGCTTCAGGACACATGGACGAACCCATTCATATGGGGAGGAGACGAAATGAAATGCGCTACAAGCATATCGGCTTTCATGCTGTTGCGAATCTGACATTACAGATCATTACGCCGCGCGTACAAATCCATACAAGATGCTCTTTTGACAATGAATGCCTCCGGACCGTCTTGCGGCGTCCCGCGACGGCGGCAAGCTTGCTGCGCCGCGCGATCGCTTGGCGCGCCGGCACCGTCCGGCATCGGCTACACTTGCGGCTCATCACCATCCGCCTCGCCCACAAAACACAAACACCGGAGACGAGGACATGCACGGCGGAGCCCCATGAAGAACGAACCGAACCTGCTCAAGGAAGCCCTGTCGGGCATTTCCCAGGGCCTGCTGGTCATCGACGACCAGCTGCGCATCGTCTACGCCAACGAGAGGCTGACCGAGATTTTCGGCGTGCCGCCGCAGTTCATCGCGCCGGGAGAACTGGTGGAGCATTTCCACCGCTACCTGGCCGAGCGCGGCGAATACGGCCCCGGCGATCCGGAAACCCATGTGGCGTTCCGCCAGAACGTCGTCCGCTCCGGCATGAACTACGCGCTCGACCGGCGCCAGCCGAACGGCCGCTATCTCGCCGTGACCGGCAACATCCTGCCCAGCGGCGGCTACGTCGTCACCTTCACCGACATCACCGAACGGATCCAGGAACAGGACCGCCTCGAGACGTTGGTCGAGGAACGCACGCGCGAACTGTCGCTGTCGAACCAGGAACTGCAGCGCCTGGCGACGCTCGATCCGATGCTCGGGATCGCCAACCGCAAGCGGCTGATGGAACAGGGCGCGATCGAATGCCGCCGCGCCGCCCGCGACCGCACACCGCTGGCGGCGCTGATGATCGACGTCGACCACTTCAAGGACATCAACGACCGCTACGGCCATGCCGTCGGCGACGAAGTGCTGCACGAAATCAGCAGGCGCATCCTGGAGGCGATCCGCGCCACCGACCTGCTGTCGCGCTTCGGCGGCGAGGAGTTCTCGGTGCTGCTGCCGAACACGCCGCTGGCCGGCGCGCGCATCATCGCGGAACGCATCCGCGAGCTGGTGTCGGCGAGGCCGGTGGAGACCCATGCTGGCCTGGCGCGCGTGAGCGTCTCGATCGGCGTATCCGAACGGCTCGACGATGAAGCCGACATCGCTGCCGCGCTCGACCGCGCCGACGGCGGCCTGTACAAGGCCAAGCAGGAGGGACGCAACCGCATCGCGGTCGCCGCCCCCTGCGGCTGAAGCTGGCGCACTCCGCAGAAGCGGACCATGGCACCCGCTCCCCGCCGGGCTCAGTGCCGCAGCGTCACCGATACCGAACGGTTCTCCGCACCGACGACGATCGCCGCCTGGTCGAAGTCGGGCGGCCCCATCCTGCCCATGGCATCGTTGCTGAAGCCGAACGGCTCGGTCGGCATGCCGAACAGGTTGCGGTCCAGCTGGCCGTTACCGTTGAGATCCTGGAATACCGTCAATGCGTAGCTGCCCGGCTTCAGGTTCCTGAATTCGCCGAGCGGCGCGCCCTTGTCCGCGCGGGCCATGGCCACCGGTTTGCGCAGGAAGCCCTCCTTGTCGAACAGCGCAAAGTGCAGGACGCCTTCCTTGCCCGCGCCGTCGACGGCGATGCGCAGGTCCGCCGCGCTGGCGGCCGAGGACACGGCGGCGAGCAGGATGAACGGAACGAGTGCGGCGATTTTCTTCATGGTTTTCCTCCTGGTTGTATGGAATGGTCGTGGTTGACGTGGAACGACGGTGTGACTGTAGGAAAGCCGCGCCGCGGCCGACAGCGGCTTGCGACGAACGGCGCGATGCCGGCGCGAATCGTCGGGAAAATGCAGCGAGCGGTTCGGCGGCGGATCACGCCTGGCAGCACTAGCCGGTGGAATGGAAAAAAGCGGCAGGGAATGTAATTCCGCGCGTCAGGTTTGCACGCGGCCAGGATGTTCCGGCTGGTTTGCGCGGGCATGCGGATTGCAGTAACGGGAACATGCGATGCGCCCGGCAAGGGCCGGAGCGCGGCCTTTTTCGAAAGGATTTCCCATGAGAACCTTGCCCAGGTATTTGCAGTTCCTGCTCGCGTTGCTGGCGTTCGCAACGCTCCACTTCCTCCCGGCACCGGCCCACGCCCAGAAGGCGGCGCCCGTCATCGACCAGTTCTACGCCGATCCCGCCACCCAGTTCACGCCCGGCACGGAAATCACCTTCACCGTGGAAGGCACGCCGCGCGGCAAGGCCAGCGTGCGCGTGGCCGGCATCCGCCGCAACATACCGCTGCAGGAAGTCGACCGCGGCGTCTACGAGGGCAGCTATACGATCACCACGCGCGACCGCGTGACCGCCGCCAGCACGATGCGGGCGACGCTGCGCGCGCGCGGCAGGTCGGTCACCGAATCGCAACCGATCGGCGGCGGCGCGGTCGCCGCCGCACCGGCCGCGCCTGCTGCCCCTGCCACGCCGCCGGCACCGCCCGCCCCCGCCAAGCCCGCGCCCGTGGCGCTGTCGCTGGTCAATTTCACGGTCGCGCCGATCCCGCGCATCGAGCCTGGTGCCGACCTGAAATTCACGCTGACCGGCACGCCCGGCGCGAAGGCCTCGTTCACCATCGAGAACATCGCCAAGGATGTCGCGATGCAGGAAGTGAAGCCCGGCGTGTACGAAGGCAGCTACACCATCCGCCGCAACGACCAGTTCACCGCCGGTGTGGCCATCGTCGGCACGCTGGAGGCCAACGGCCAGGTCAACCGCATGCGCCTGGCGCAGCCGCTGGTGCAGGATGCGAAGACCCCCGTGGTGAAGAATGCCGCGCCGCGCGACCGCGAGACGGTCCATGCCAACCCTGTGGTGGTGTCGGGCACCTTCGACGACGTCGGCGGCAGCGGCATCGACCCGGCGTCGGTCAGGCTGGTTGTCGGCGGCAACGACGTCACGCGCAGCGCGGTGATCACGCCGCAGTTCTTCACCTACCGCTCGGAACTGCGGCCGGGCACCTACCAGGTGGAGGTCTCGGCGAAGGACCGCTCCGGCAACCCGCTTCGCCATGCATGGAGCTTCACCGTCGCCACGCAGGCCGCGGCGGCGACCGGCCTGCCGCTGCAGATCCTCAGCCACCAGAACAATGCCCAGGTGCCGAACGGCCCGATCGAAGTGCGCGGGCGCACCGCGCCCGACGCCACCGTCGATGTCGCGGTCAATGGCACGGCCGCGCTCGCGGGAGCCTTCGGCGTGAGCCAGCAGGTGTTCAACCAGCGGCTGCAGGCGGATGGCGCAGGCAATTTCTCGTTCACCTTCCAGTCGCCGCTGCCGCTGCCCGGCGCACGCTTCGAGGCCACCATCGTGGCCAGCAAGGGTGGGCAGACGAAGGACACCAGGCTGGTGCTGTTCCAGCAGCGGTGACGCCTTCGCGGTGCGCGGCGCTGTCCGCAGCGCGACGGCAGGCGCCGGCGTGGGCGCGGCAGGCATGCTCGCGCCGGTGCCGGCGCGCCGGCATGGGATCCGTCAACCGGCCTGTGGCGATTTCCCAACGTGGTGGCGCCGCGTGATCTTTCACAATTCCCGCGCCGGACGAGCCACCTAGAGTGAGTGAGTACTTTCACTCAGGAGTTTGTCATGGCCACCCGATGGATCCTCGCCGGCAGTATCGTTTTCCTTGCCGCATCGTGCGGCGGCGGTGGAGGCGACGGCACGACCGCGCCGTCCGCCATGCCCGCGCCGAGCGGACAGGCGCCGGCGCCGCTTCCCTCACCGTCCCCGGCTGCCGCGCCTGCGCCCTTGCCTTCGCCTTCGCCCGCGCCTGCGCCTGCTCCATCGCCTGCGCCCGCTCCCGCACCGACACCCGCGCCGGCGCCGACGCCCTCGCCCGGCCCGTTCGCGGCCACGATCGTCCAGGCGCCAGCGGACAATGCCGAGCTCTCCGGCGTGGTGACGCTGGAAGTGCGCGGCAACGGACTCGAGAACGTGGAACTGCTGCCGCAGAGCGGCTATACGCCGCGCCTGGGACGGTTCACCCTGTCGCCTGACAAGACGATCGCGCGGCTGCAGTTCGATACGGCCACCATCCCAAACGGTCTGATCAGCCTGCGTGTCAGCGCATTCAGCGCTCCCGCCGGGCAGGGTGGATCGGAAATCGTCGCGATGTCTCCGAGAACCTGGTTCCTCAGGAACAGCCCTGCTCCGGCAGGTACCCAGGAAGGCCGCGCGGCGCGCTGCCAGACCATGCAGCAATCCTACACGGCGATCTCCGATCCGCAGCCGGTCGTGTGCATTGCCTGGAACCTGCCGTCGCCACCGGTTCCGCCGGAACAGTGCACGACCGGCTTCGACACGCCTTACCGTCATCCCGAGGATGGATTGCCGGTACTGCGCGACGGCAGCCTGATCCCGAAACTGTATTGCGTGCCGGAAGCCAACAACGGCATCGTGCATCCCGGCTGCTACTGCCGGCCGCAATGACGCTTCGCCGCCCGCCGCAAATCGCCGTGCACGATCCGCCTGCGATCGCGCGGGCGGACGGACGGTCGCAGGTCCCGCCCGGCGGCCACGCCCGTCCCGGCATTTGAGCGGCGTCATGCGTTGAAGGCGGTATCGCTTGTCCGACACTGCCGGCGGGCTAGCCTGAGAATCCAGGACGCGGACAAGGAGACTGGCATGGCGCTCGGCACATTTTCGGGCAACCCGAAAACCGAATGGCTGATCGATGCGAACGGCGAGGACCGCGACATGCGGCTGCTGGAGGATTTCACCTTCACCGACCCGGCCGGGCGCGCCTGGGTCGCACCGGCCGGTTCGGTCGTCAATGGCGCCAGCATCCCGCGCCCGCTGTGGTCATCGGTCGGCAGCCCTTACACCGACGACTACCGGCGCGCCTCGGTGGTGCACGACATCGCCGTGGCCACCGATGGCGTCGTGCGCAAGGAGGCCGACGTGATGTTCCTGCATGCCTGCCGCGCCGGCGGCTGCACCGAGGTGCAGGCGCGCATCCTGTACGCGGGCGTGCGCATCGGCGCCTGGGCGGACACCAGCCTGCCATGGTGGACGCTGTCGTCGCGCGCCTTGCTGTTCAACCAGCCGATGGACGTGCCGACACTGGAAGAGCAATTCATGCTCGGCAAGCTGACCGAGATTTCCGACGAGCTCGAGGTGCTGCCCGACGACGTGGAAGCCACGCCGGAAGAGCTCGACGCCATCATCGAGCGCCACCTGCATATCGTCGAGGAGTGACCGCGGCCCGCCCGGGGCATTCCGGCCATCAGGATCCGGCGGCGCGCCGGTGGCGATAGGCCTGCAGCGCGAAGCGGGCCGGATCGAGCGCGTCGCGCAGCGCGATGCCGACCGGCGACGGCTCGCCTTCGAGGCGCGACGCCAGCATCTCCGCCAGCAGCGATGCCCAGGTGAGTCCGCGCGAGCCGAGCCCGAGCAGGCCATGCATGCCCGGCAGGCGCGGCACGTCGCGCAGGCGCGTGCCGGCGATCGGCGCGGCGGGATCCGGCAGGTCGCCGCACAGCGGCAGGCGATCCGGCGCTCGGCTGCGCAAGGCGACGTGCCCCGCAAGCGGAAGATCGTCCGGCGGCGTGACGGATGGCATCAGCCTCGCCAGGCGTGCGAGGTTGCGCCGCTGGTCGGCGGTGCGCAGCGCGGTATCGGTCTCCGCGTCCTGCGTGGCGCCGACCACGCAGATGCCGCCGGCCGCCGGCGTGACGTAGCCATCGCCGATCACCACGCGCCCGTGCAGCGGCAGCAGTTGTTCCGGCACGTGGGTGGTCTGTCCGCGCAGCGCCGCCAGCGGCAGATCCGCCGCCTGCGCCAGGCGGTGCGCCGCGCTGCCGCTCGCGATCACGACATGGGGCGCGGACGCGACGATGCGGCCGCCGTCATCGCGCGCCCGCCATTCCCCGTCGACCCGCTCCAGCGATGCCACGTCCACCGAAAAATGACGGCGCAGGCGATCGCCGCAGGCATCGAGCAAGGCCGCGCACAAGGATGGCGGCGCAAGCCAGCCGGCCCCGTCGATGATCCAGCCGCCATGCGCGGCGGGGATGCCCGTCTCCGCCAGCACGCCGGCCGCATCGCGCCAGCGCAGCAGTGCGCTGTCGACGCCGTCCGCGATGGCTTCCATCATGCGTGCCTCCGATGCGTCGGCGGGCAGCTGCAGCACGCCGCAGGCATCGCCCTCGAAGGCGCGGCCGATGCCGCCCAGGTGTTCCCAGTGGCGCAGCGCGAACAGGAAGGCGGTGCGCGTGAAACGGGACACGAGGTTGTCGTCGCGCGACGGCAGCGGCTTGAACACGCCGGCGCGGTTGCCGGATGCCTCGCGGGCCGGCGCCGCATGGCGCTCGACCAGATCGACCTGCCAGCCGCGCGCGGCCAGGCGCTCGCACACCGCGCTGCCGGCGATGCCGGCGCCGATCACGATGGCGCGGCGGTCATGCGGCACGTCATGCGGCGGCACCGTCCAGCGCGGCGCATAGCGGCCGGCCAGCATGTCGCGCTTGCGGCCGAAGCCGGGTCGCTTGTCGCAGGAAAAGCCCGCCGCGGCGAGCGCCGCGCGCACCGATGCCGCCACGGTGTAGGTCGCGACGGTGGCCTCCGGTGCCGCAAGGCGCGCCAGCGGCGCCAGGCTGTCCTGCGCCCACATCTCGGGATTCCTGCCAGGCGCGAAGCCGTCGAGATAGAAGGCGTCGATGCGCGCATCGACCTGCGGCAGGCAGTCGGCGATGTCGCCGAACGCCAGCGTCAGGATCACGCGCCCGCCGTCGAGCAGCAGGCGGTGGAAGCCAGGCGTCAGCACCGGCCAGTTGGCGCGCAGTTCCGCCGACAGCGGCTCCAGTTCCCGCCAGCCGGCGTGCAGTTGCGCGAGATCGCCGGCGCGGAACGGATGCTTTTCGATGGCGACGTAGTGCAGGCGGCCGCAGCGCTGCGGATCGTTGCGCCATGCGTGCCAGGTCGACAGGAAATTCAGGCCGAGGCCGAAGCCGGTCTCGAGGATGGCGAAGCGTGCCCTGCCCTGCCAGCGCTGCGGCAAACCGTTCCCGGCGAGGAAGACATGCCCGGCCTGGCCGGGACCGCCGTCGCCGGAATGGTAGATGTCGCCGTAACGGTCGGCATACGGAATGCCGTCCTGGAAGGCGAGCGTGGCGGGGATGAGAGGTTCGGTCGGCATGGCGGCGGGTGACGGGCAGGCCGACATTGTAAGGCCTGTGCGGTGCCCCTCCACTGCCGTCCCTTGCCACGCCGCGCGCGAAGGTGTGCGGACGCTCGACGTGATTGCTCTCGGTCGTGACGCCCGCGGCCGCGGTCGTCGCGTCAGCCGCGCAGGGCCGCCTCGATCTTCGCGATATCGATCTTGCGCATCTCCATCATGGTCTCGAACGCGCGCTTGGCCGCGGCGCGGTCGGGATGGGCGATGGCGTCCATGAGCACGCGCGGCGTGATCTGCCACGACAGGCCCCACTTGTCCTTGCACCAGCCGCAGGCGCTTTCCTCGCCGCCGTTGTTCACGATGGCGTTCCACAGTCGGTCGGTCTCTTCCTGGTCGTCGGTCGCCACCTGGAAGGAGAAGGCTTCGGTATGCCGGAACGCGGGTCCGCCGTTGAGGCCGAGACAGGGAATGCCGAGCACGGTGAACTCGACGGTGATGACATCGCCCCCTTTCCCCGACGGATAGTCGGCGGGCGCGCGATGGATGGCGCGGATCTCGCTGTCGGCGAAGGTCTGCACGTAGAACTGCGCGGCGTCGAGGGCGGTGCCGTCGTACCAGAGGCAGACGGTGTTCTTTGGCATCATGAGAGGCTCCTTGGGCGGAAGGGATCAGCGCATTCTAGTCCCGATTTCGTCCACGGGTGTCATGCATGGATCACTTCGCGCCGAGCACTATCGCCGCGCGTCCGCCATGCGTTCAAGCTGGTTCGCGTGCATGGTCATGCCCTGGAAAATGGACTGCGCGACATCTTCAGGAAAGCCGCCCGGGATGTCCGACTGCACGCGCGCGATCACGTCGCTTACCTGATCGAGAATGTCGCGGATGATCGCGTCGGCGAGGTCATGCCCCAGGCCGACAAGGCCGGCGTGCTGCAGCCAGTGCCGCCGGCGAATCTGGCTCATGAGATAGTAGTTCTGCGATCCGCGCACGGCCATCGCGAGCTTCAGTCGCTGCGGCGCGATGCGATGGGCCCCTGTTCCGACGATGGGATGTGCCGAGAGGATGTCGTACAGCGGTGTGGCGCGGTACTGGCTTCCCGGCAGATGGAAAATGCTGAAATTCTTCGCATGCCCATCCGGTGCCGCGAGCAGCCAGAACAAGACCTGGGTCTTGAAGAAACGGACGCGGTCCTCGTGCGCGTGCTCCGCGCCCAGCAGGATCTCCATGATGCGCGAGATGCCCGGCCCGCCGTCGGCCTGGTACTTGTGCACAGGGGAGGTGCCTGTCGCCTGGCACATGTCTTCCTGTGGCAGGCGCACGATCCAGCGCCCGTCTGCCGACACGCGCCGGTCGATGCGTTCGACCACCAGGGCCTTCATGCCATCGAAGCGGGCGATGTCGCACTGGGCCACCGGCAAGCCGAATGCCGCGACGATCCTGGAGCACAACCACTCGTTTTCGATCGAGGTACGCATGTCGGCTCGCATGGCGCCCACCAGTCCCATCGGCAGTTTCAGGATGTGCGTCGTGGGCGTGCTGCCGATCGGGCGCTGCCACTTGCCCTGATGCCGCAGCAGCGCGGTCTTCTCCTGGGCGCCGGCGATGGAAAGGCGCAGTTCGCCCTCGCCGGAGAGCTGCCCGAAAGGCTGGTCCGATGCCGTATCGCGCAGCAGGGCTGCAACGCCCTGCTCATCGAGCGGTTCGGCACGGATGGCAAAGAGATCGCGTGGCAGTTCGCCGTCGGGCAGCAACTGGATCGCACCGACACAATCGCGGCCGATGGCGGCAAGAAGCTGATGGGGCTCGGTGTTTTCCAGGCGAAAGCGTCATGCGATGCGCTGGCGGATCGCCTCGCTGTCGGGGAGCAGGTTGTCGAAATAGTTCCGGACGAGCGCTCCCCTGTAGGGTCCGTTGTCCGGCTTGAACGGCATGGAGAGCGAAATGGGCCGTGCCTGTTCGTCGGCCAGCCACTCGTCGAAATAGTGCAGCAGGTGCTGACCCGAGGAAGTCTCCCACAAGCCGACGGGCGTCCCGTTGAGCCAGAGGACGAGCCGCCGGGCATGCGAGCGCCGGCCCATTTACCAGCGCTCCTTCTTGCTTCTTGCCGGCGGCACGAGCTTGGGCGGCGCAGCGCGACGTTTGGGACTGGTCGGTCCTGGTCGGCTGGGTTTGTCCTGCCGATCCGCGTCTGGTGTGCCGGCGGCGGGCTTCGCGGCAGAAGCGTCGACGGCTGTCGTGGCATCTGTCGCCAGGACGATCTCGCCACCGAGCAGCCGCAGGATGGTGAACAGCCGCTCCACGCTGGTACTGGCCGGATTGGCCTCGATCTTGGCGTAGCTTTGCTGGGTGATGCCGAGCCGGGAGGCCAACGCTGCCTGCGTCAGGCCAGCCTGCTTGCGGAAGCCGACCAGGATCGGTTTCAGCTGCGTGAGGGTTTTGATGGGGTAGTCCATACTGTGGTCGCCTTGATGATCGGCACAGTATAGAAGCTGTAAAATCAATTTACAACCAAATAGCTGTAATATCGATTTACAACCTTCAAGTTGTTATCACGCCATCTGGAATTGACACTAGGATAAGCTGTAATGACCCAGCAGAATCTGCACAGGTCAGGCTGCTAAAGCAAATGCCTCAACAGGTGTTTTCATGCCCAGCGCCTGGTGCGGTCGCCGGGTGTTGTAAAAGCCAATCCAGTCGCCAATCACACG
>Ga0196981_1000105_pt1 | contig 86349 bp, 66 predicted proteins | sample S3_2013CmetaG_FD_155462 | JGI IMG/M metagenome (GOLD analysis project Ga0196981, IMG submission 155462) | Soil microbial communities from Anza Borrego desert, Southern California, United States - S3_20-13C | ecosystem: Environmental > Terrestrial > Soil > Desert | place: USA: California...
ACCGTTTCGACGCAGACAGACGCTCCGCGCGGAGATTTTCCGGGAGCTTGCGTCGGGTGGCGCTCTTAACGCCTTACCGCAGCGCCTCCGGCGGGCGGGCCGTGCTTGCGACACGGGCCCCGGACCGGGCGAGTATCCCCCTCGCCCCTGACATCCGACATCCATCAGACCCCGGGCGTCGCTCGTCTTGCGTTGACGAACCGGAACCGGGCCCCGCTTCTCCACATCCCGCCGCCAGAGCACGCAAGGCCTCTGCGCCTCCCCGTCCGACGGGACGGGAAGAGTATGCGCCGCCCCCGCCCTGTGCACGGAATAGAGTTTGAGAATTCGTCAGCGCCTTGATTGATCGAGGGAATATCCGCCGAACCCGACTATAATTCCGCGGATTGTCAGCACAGCGTCATGGGGCGGCGGCGGTGGAACATCAACCCGGGCAACGGGGCGACGCGCGAAGGTCATGAACCTGAGTCGTGGCCGCTGACTTCATGATCTCCACGCTGTCAGCAACTTCCGCTTTCCACCCCCAGGCAACCGGCCGCTCCCGGCCCATTGCGGCTCTCGGCTCAGCCTGCCTTCAAGCCTTCCGCACGGGCACTCGTCACGACGACAGCTCGGGGAGCGCGAACGAGCCAGCCCAAGATCACGGGGATGAGGGGAAGGAGACGGCTGAGGTGAAACGTAAGTGGTTCTGGCCCGTCCCAACGGGGGCCGAAGTTCAGCGCCAGGATCATCAAGACGATCCACCCGCCGGTCAGCCCGGCGTTCCTGAGGCGGTGATATGTCAGAACCACAAGAGCGACATAGATCGGCAATCCCGCGAGCGTCGCCACCCACTCCAAGGCTCCAAGCCTCATCATGAGCACGGGGAGAAAGATCGTCGCCACGATGAGCGCGACGCTGGCCCAGCGGTAGTTCCGGATTGCGCTCAGATGGTGAAGGAACGTCGCCATATCTTGAGGCTAGCAGGGCGAACGTCCGCCAGCCACCCATTGCGGGCAGCCAGCCCGCGCCCCCGCCCCTGATCAGATCGAGAAGCTGACCCCGCAGCCGCAGCTGGAGGCGGCGTTCGGATTGCGCACCACGAACTGCGCCCCGGCCAGATCATCGACGAAGGCGATCTCGGAGCCCTTGAGGAAGGGCAGGGAGATCGGGTCGACCAGCGCGGCCTGACCGCCGGCCTCGATGCGGATGTCGTCGGGCCCGGCGGCCTCGACCAGTTCGAAGCGGTACTGGAAGCCGGAGCAGCCGCCGCCGTCGACGGCGACGCGCAGCATCACCGGACGGCCCTCTTCGGCGCCCAGTTTCGCCAGGCGGCGGGCGGCGCTTTCGGACAGGCTGAGGCCATGGCCGCCGGAGGCCGGCGATATCTGGAAGGCGGGGGCGGATTGGACGGTGCTCACGGGGGTCTATATGAGGCGCGGGCGGGCGATCGCAAAGGCCCGGCCATCGAATGAGCAGCCGACGTTGATCCCCGAGCGCGCCGCCTACGCCGAATATCCCGAACACAGCCGCGGCCGGCTGACGCCCGAGCCGATCAGCCGTACGCGCAACGCCTATGCCCGGGACCGCGACCGCATCATCCACGCCACCGCCTTCCGCCGCCTGAAGGAGAAGACCCAGGTCTTTGTGGCCCACGAGGGCGACCACTACCGCACCCGCCTGACCCACTCGCTGGAAGTGGCCCAGATCGCGCGGTCGATCGCCCACGCCCTGCGGCTGGACAGCGATCTGGCCGAGACGGTGGCGCTGGCCCACGACCTCGGCCACCCGCCGTTCGGCCACGCCGGCGAGGACGAGCTGCAGGCGCGGATGGAGCCGTGGGGCGGGTTCGACCACAACGTCCAGACCTTCCGCGTGGTGACGAAGCTGGAGGAGCGGTATCCGCAGTTCGACGGGCTGAACCTGAGCTGGGAGACCGTCGAGGGGGTGGTCAAGCACAACGGGCCGGTGGCCCACCGGCTGGACGAGCCGGCGTGGCGGGCGATCGCCGACTACACCCTGGGCCACGGGGCGCCGGACTGGGACCTGCGGCTGGACAGTTTCGCCTCGCTGGAGGCCCAGGCGGCGGCGATCGCGGACGACATCGCCTACAACAACCACGACGTCGACGACGGAGTGCAGGCGGGGCTGTTCACGCTCGACGACCTGGCCGACGTGCCGCTGATCGGGCCGGTGCTGCACGGGGTGCGCAAGGACTGGCCGGACATCGACGAGCGGATGGTGCGGATCGAGGCGGTGCGCCGGATGATCGGGGTCATGGTCGAGGACGTGCTGGCCGAGACGGAGACGCGGATCGCGGCGGACAATGTCCGCTCGACCGAGGCCGTGCGGACGGCGGGGCGGCCGCTGGTCGGGTTCTCGCACGGCATGCTGGCCGATCTGGGCGTGCTGCGGAAATTCCTGTTCGAGCGGATGTACCGCCACTATCGGGTCAACCGCACCCGCAGTCAGGCGCGGCGGCTGCTGGGCGAGATGTTCGAGCTGTTCATGGCCGACCCGGGCACCCTGCCGCCGGAATGGTCGGGCAAGGCGGGGACCTCGGACGAGGCGCGGCGGGCGCGGGCGGTGTGCGACTACATCGCCGGCATGACCGACCGCTACGCCATCGAGGAACACAGGAAGCTGTTCAGCCTGGATCTGGCGCTGGATCTGTAGGGGTTTCCCTTTCCCGCCGTCATCCTCGGGCTTGACCCGAGGATCAGAGGCGAGAGGCGGGCTGTGCGGCGGCGACGGCCCCGCAACCGCGGCCGTGCGGCGCTCGACGGAGCACCGGACGGTCTGATCCTCGGATCAAGTCCGAGGATGAAGGGGGTAGGGTGGGGACGGCGGCGCGAAGCGGCCTGAAAAAGGACTCCGACCGGGATACAGTGTCTGTTCCGCGCGACGATTCGCGCGGCACGAAAGGCGCGGTCATGTCCCACGAAGATCCCTATCGTCCGAACCAGGGCCGCGACCGGGGCGCCTATACGCCGCCGACCGACGACGACCTGCCGTTCAACCGCCAGGGCTATGACCCGCGCCGGACCGGCGGCGGCGGGGGCGGCGGCGGCAAGGGCCCGCCGATGACGCTGATCATCTCGGCGGTGGTGCTGCTGGTGCTGATCATTGCCGTGGCCATCTACTACGGCCGGGGCGGGCTTCGCGCCTCCGAGGACGCGCCGCCCGCCGTGGGCACGCCGGTCGGCCAGATGAAGTCAGAGGCCCCGATCGACGCCCAGCCGGTCGATCCGACCGCCGGCATCGACGTCTATTCCGAAACCGAGGCGCCCACGGCCGCCCCGACCTTCATTCCGCCGCCGGAACCCGTGCAGCCGCGTCCCGCGCCGGCCCCGACCCAGGCGGCGCCGCCGCCGCCCGCTCCGGCTCCGGCCGCCCCGCCCGCCAAAAAAGCCGAGCCCCGTCCCGCCCCGGTCGGCGGTACCTCCGGCGTCCAGATCGGCGCCTTCTCGACCCCGAACCTGGCCGAGCGCGAATACAACGCCGTCGTCGGCCGCTATCCCCAGCTGACCGAAGGCGGCAGCCGGCGGGTGCAGGAGGTGACGGCGTCGAACGGCTCGACCGTCTACCGCACCACCGTCACCGGCCTGAGCCAGGAGCAGGCGAGAGCCCTGTGCGGCGCCATCAGGGCCTCGGGCGGGGACTGCATCCTTCGGTGACGCGCTCGGCGGCGATCTACGGCTGCGGCGGGCATCGGCTGACGGCGGAGGAACGGCGCTTCTTCGCCGACGCCCGGCCGTGGGGCTTCATCGTCTTTCGCCGCAACGTCGACAGCCCGGAGCAGATGCGGGCGCTGACGGACGAGATGCGCGACTGCGTCGGCGACCCCGACGCGCCGGTGCTGATCGATCAGGAGGGCGGCCGGGTCCAGCGGATGGGCCCGCCGCACTGGCCGAAATATCCGCCGGCCGACGCCTATCTGAAGGCGACCAACGATCCGCTGGCGGCGCGCGAGCTGGTGCGGCTGGGCGCGCGGCTGATGGCCCATGACCTGAGGGCGGTGGGCGTGAACGTCGACTGCGCGCCGGTGCTGGACACGCCCGTCCCCGGCTCTCATGAAATCATCGGCGACCGGGCCTGGGCCCGCGATCCGGCGACGGTGGCCCAGCTGGGCCGGGCGGCGGCGGAGGGGCTGCTGGCGGGCGGGGTGCTGCCGGTGATCAAGCACATGCCGGGGCACGGGCGGGCCTTCGCGGACAGCCACCACGACCTGCCGGTGGTGCACGCCGACCTGAAGACGCTGGAGGGCTGGGACTTCACGCCGTTTCGGGCGTTGTCGGACATGCCGCTGGCGATGACGGCGCATGTGGTGTTCGACGCCGTCGATCCGAAGCGGCCGGCGACGATCTCGAAAAAGGCGGTGAAGCTGATGCGCGAGGGGCTCGGCTTCGGCGGGCTGATCATGACCGACGACCTGTCGATGAAGGCGCTGTCGGGGAGCCTGCGCGAGCGGGCCGAGGCCTCGCTGAAGGCCGGCTGCGACGTGGTCCTGCACTGCAACGGCGAGCTCAAGGAGATGCGGCAGGTCGCGGAGGGCGTCGGCCGGCTGAAGGGCGACGCGGCGAAGCGGGCGGCGGCGGCGCTGGCGCGGATCGTACGCGTGCCCGAGCCGCTGGATCCGACGGAGGCGCGCAACCGGTTCGACGCGCTGATGGCCGGGCGGCTGGAGGCGGCGAAGGGGCCGGATGTCGGGGAGCGGCAGGCCCCGGCCCCAAGTAGCGCGACGCGCGGCAGGCCGCGGACATGACCGACGCCTTCCAGCCCAATCTGGACTTCGCCGCCGTCGAGCAGGCCGACGAGCGCGAGGCGTTCGTGGTCGATCTGGAGGGCTACGAGGGGCCGCTGCACGTGCTGCTGGCGCTGGCGCGGACGCAGAAGGTCGATCTGCTGAAGCTGTCGATCACGAAGCTGGCCGAACAGTATCTGGCCTTCGTGCACGAGGCGCGGCGGCGCAATTTCGCGCTGGCGGCCGACTATCTCGTGATGGCGTCGTGGCTGGCCTATCTGAAGTCGCGCCTGCTGCTGCCGCGCACCGAGAAGGCGGGCGAGGAGATGCCGGCCGAGGAGATGGCCGCCGCCCTGGCCTTCCGGCTGCAGAAGCTGGAGGCGATGAGGAAGGCGGTGGAGGCGATCACCGCCCGGCCCCGGCTGAAGCGCGACGTGTTCACGCGCGGCGATCCGGAGGCGCTGGTCATTATCCCGTCCGACCGGATCGACGCCAGCCTGTACGAGCTGATGGCCGCCTATGTGACGCAGCGGCGGCGCGAGGAGCAGCGCCACTACAATCCCGGCCAGCGGGTCGAGGCGTTCGGGCTGGAGGCGGCGCGCGACTGGCTGCGCGACATCCTGCCCCGGCTGGAGGAGTGGACGCCGCTGGAGCGGGTGGCGCCGGCGCGCCGGACGGCGGAGGGGCCGTCGCAGGCCAGCTTCACCGCCTCGACGCTGTCGGCCAGCCTGGAGCTGGTCAAGGAGGGGGCCATGGATGTGAAACAGGCCGAGGCCTTCGCCGAGCTGTATCTGAAGCGGCGCGGGATGGGCCAGGTGCTGGAGCTGACGCCGTGATCGGTTCTGCCGTTTTCCGTCCGTCATCCTCGGGCTTGACCCGAGGATCAGAGGCGGCCCCGGTCTGTGTTTCAGGGACGGCCCGGCGAGGCGGCCGAGATTCCCGTCACCGCGCACCGGATGATCTGATCCTCGGGTCAAGCCCGAGGATGACGGGTGAAAGGGAGCGGATCTAACGATGGTTCAGTTCGCTCCTGACGAAAACGAGATCGAGCGCCGGGTCGAGGCCCTGCTGTTCGCCGCCGCCGGGCCGCTGTCGGCGGCCGAGATCGCGCGGCGCCTGCCCGAGGGGGCAGACGTCGGCGGGGCCATCTCGGCGCTGCGCGAGCGCTATCAGGGGCGGGGGGTCGAGCTGGAGTGCGTCGCCGACCGCTGGCGCTTCCGCACCGCGCCGGACCTGTCGTTCATGATGACCGAGGAGCGCGAGGAGCCGCGGCGGCTGTCGAAGGCGGCGCTCGAGACCCTGGCCATCATCGCCTACCACCAGCCCTGCACCCGGGCCGAGATCGAGAGCGTCCGCGGGGTGTCGCTGTCCAAGGGCACGCTGGACCTGTTGCTGGAGATGGGCTTCGTGCGGCTGAAGGGGCGGCGGCGCACGCCCGGGCGGCCGGTGACCTACGCCACGGCCGACAAGTTCCTCGAGCATTTCAGCCTGTCGAGCCTGTACGACCTGCCGGGGGTGCAGGAGATGAAGGCGGCCGGGCTGCTGGATCTGTCGATCCCGGTCGGGTTCGAGGTGCCGGACCCGTCGCGGGCGAGCGACGACGACGATGCGCCGCTGCTGCCCGGCGAGGAGGACTCGCCGGAGTTCGCGCAGGATTTCGTGGCGGAGGATTGAGGCTCATCGCTTCCTTCTTCCCCGGAGGGGAGAAGGGAGCGAAGGGGGGTGTCGCAATCCCCCCGAACCCTTGCTAAGCCGCTGCGATGATCGCACGCCTTCGTCCCGTCCCCTTCGACCTCGGCCCCGTCCATTTCGTGGGCATCGGCGGCATCGGCATGAGCGGCATCGCCGAGATCATGCTCAAGATCGGCTATTCGGTGCAGGGGTCGGACGCCAAGGCGTCGGCCAATACCGAGCGGCTGGAGACGCTGGGGGCGAAGATCTTCATCGGCCACGACGCCGGGCACATCGGCGACAGCGTCTCGGCGGTGGTCTATTCGACGGCGGTCAAGGCGACCAACCCGGAGATGACGGCGGCCCGCGAGCGGCGGATCCCGCTGGTGCGCCGGGCCGAGATGCTGGCCGAGCTGATGCGGCTGCAGTTCTCGATCGCGGTCGGCGGCACCCACGGCAAGACCACCACGACCTCGATGGTGGCGGCCATCCTCGACGCCGGCGGGCTGGACCCGACGGTGGTCAACGGCGGCATCATCAACGCCTACGGGACGAATGCGAAGGTCGGCGACGGCGACTGGATCGTGGTCGAGGCCGACGAGAGCGACGGCAGCTTCCTGCGCCTCAAGTCGACGGTGGCCATCGTCACCAACATCGATCCCGAGCACCTCGACCACTACGGGGATTTCGACGGGGTGCGGAAGGCGTTCGTGGACTTCGTCGAGAACATCCCCTTCTACGGTTTCGCCGCCGTCTGCCTCGACCATCCCGAGGTGCAGCGGCTGGTCGCCTCGATCGATAACCGGCGGCTGGTCACCTACGGCATCAATCCGCAGGCCATGGTCCGCGCCGACAATTGCGACATGGGCGCGGACGGCTGCCGCTTCGACGTGGTCATCCAGGGGCGGGGTCTGGCGGCGCTGGACGAGCCGACCCGGATCGAGGGCCTGCACCTGCCGATGGCGGGCTGGCACAATGTCTCCAACGCCCTGGCCGCCATCGCCGTGGCGCGCGAGCTGGACGTGTCGGACGAGGCGATCCGGGCCGGGTTAGCGGGCTTCGGCGGCGTGCGGCGGCGCTTCACCACCACCGGCGTGGTCGGCGGGGTGCGCATCGTCGACGACTACGGCCACCACCCGGTCGAGATCGCCGCCGTGCTCAAGGCCGCGCGGCAGGTGGCCCAGAACGCGGAAGGCAGCGGTCGCGTCATCGCCGTGGTCCAGCCGCACCGTTTCACCCGGCTGCGCGACCTGATGGAGGAGTTCTCGACCTGCTTCTCGGACGCCGACGCGGTGATCGTGGCCGACGTCTATGCGGCCGGGGAGACGCCGATCGAGGGCGTCGACAAGGAGACGCTGGTCGAGGGGATCCGCCGGTTCGGCCACCGGTCGGTGCAGGCGCTGGAGAGCGTCGAGGCGCTGCCGGGGGCGGTGGCTGCGGAGGCGAAGGCGGGGGATATCGTGGTCCTGCTCGGCGCCGGCGACATCACCCAGTGGGCCTATGCCCTGCCGGGGCAGCTGGAGGGGCTGGGTTGAGCCTCTTTCCATCCGCTCATCCCGGCGAAAGCCGGGACCCAGTTCTGTCCAGCTTGATGCGGGTGTTTCAGGACAGCGGCCTGCAGCATTTCTCACCGATCCATCACCCAAAGCACTGGGTCCCGGCTTTCGCCGGGATGAGCGGAATTTTGAATGTCCTGGCGTGACTCCCTCCCTGCCGTCCGCGGCAAGCTTCTGCGCGACGAGCCGCTCGGGCCGTTCACATGGTTCCGCGTGGGCGGAAACGCCGACGCGCTGTTCATCCCGGCCGACCCGGACGACCTCGCCGACTTTCTGAAGGCGCTGGACCCCGCCGTGCCGGTGACGGTGCTCGGCGTCGGTTCGAACGTCATCGTGCGCGACGGCGGGGTCGAGGGCGTGGTGATCCGGCTGGCCGGGCGGCCGTTCGCCGGGATCGCGACCGAGGGCGACACGATCACCGCAGGCGCGGGCGCGCTGGACTCCATGGTGGCGAAGGCGTCCGCGAAGGCCGGGCTGGCGGGGCTGGAGTTCTACGCCGGCATCCCCGGAACCATCGGCGGCGCCCTGACCATGAACGCCGGCTGCTACGGCGCCGAGACCAAGGACATCCTCGTCTCGGCCTGGGGGCTGACGCGGGCGGGGGAGCGTGTCGACTATCGGTTGGCGGACTTCGGCTACACCTATCGGCATTCGGAAGCGCCGGCGGATATCATCTGGATCGAGGCGACCTATCGCGGGACGCCGGCCGATCCGGAAGCGGTGGCCGCGAAAATTTCTGAAATCACCTCGCGCCGCGAACAGACCCAACCGATCCGCGAGAAGACCGGCGGCTCGACCTTCAAGAACCCGCCCGGCCACTCGTCATGGAAGCTGGTCGACGAGGCGGGCTGGCGTGGGAAGCTGTTCCAGGCGACCGGGGGCGGGGCGATGTTCAGCGAACTGCATACCAACTTCATGATCAATCCGGGCGAGGCCACGGCGGCCGATATCGAGGGATTGGGCGAAACCGTACGCGCGGACGTGCTGGCGAAGACGGGCGTGCAGTTGGACTGGGAGATCAAGCGCATCGGGCGGACGTGAATCTCCCCTTCCCCTCGAGGGGGAAGGGGTCGGGGGTTGGGGTGGAGGCAGGCTGGGTCCGAAGACGGCGCGTGAGGCGCCGTTGAAAGCGTCGGACGGAGCCGAACCGCGCCCTTCCTCCAGACATCCTGCCTCCACCCCACCCAACCCTCCCCCTCGAGGGGAGGGCTTTCACGTTGTTCGCCCACCCATCATTTCACGGCCGGGAGCCGATTGGTTGACGGGCTGTTAAGTACGGTTGTCGCATTGCGGTGACTGTTCCGGAGCTTCGCATGACCCGCCCCTTCGCAGACCTTCACGTCGCCGTCCTGATGGGCGGACTGTCGGCGGAGCGCGAGGTGTCGCTGAGTTCGGGCAAGCAGTGCGCCGACGCCCTGGAAGGGCAGGCAGCCCGGGTCAGCCGGGTCGACGCCGGGCGCGACATCGCCCAGGTCCTGACCGCGCTGAAGCCGGACGTGGTGCTGAACGCCCTGCACGGCGAATGGGGCGAGGACGGCTGCGTCCAGGGCATCCTCGAGACGCTGCAGATTCCCTATACCCACTCCGGCGTGCTGGCCTCGGCCATCACCATGGACAAGGACAAGACCAAGTCCATCCTGCGCGCGGCCGGCGTCGTGGTGCCCGGCGGCGGACTGTTCGACCGGTTCGAGGTGGCCCGCCGCCACGTCCTCCCGCCGCCCTACATCATCAAGCCGAACGCCGAGGGGTCCTCGGTCGGAGTCTATCTGGTGCCCGAGGGCGCCAACGGGCCGCAGACGGCGGTCGGCGCCGCGGACTGGACCTATGGCGACCAGGTGATGGTCGAGCCGTATATTCCCGGCCGGGAGCTGGCCGTCGCCGTGATCGGCGAGGTCTCGGGCCCGCGCGCCCTGACGGTCACCGACATCACCCCGGTCAAGGGCTTCTACGACTACGAAGCCAAATACGCCCCCGGCGGCTCTGTGCACAAACTGCCCGCCGACCTGCCGGCCGCCGTGTTCGAGGCCGCGATGCGCGAATCGGAGCTGGCGCACACGGCCCTGGGTTGCCGCGGGGTGTCCCGTTCGGACTTTCGTTATGACGATCTTAACGACGTTCTCGTTCTTCTGGAGGTCAATACCCAGCCCGGCATGACGCCGACCTCGCTCGTTCCCGAGCAGGCCGCCCATGTCGGAATGAGTTATAAAGACCTGGTCCGGTGGATGGTGGAGGACGCCTCATGCCCGCGGTAGTTCGCGGCGGTCGGCGACAGAGTTCCAAGCAGCCCGCAAAGCGGTCCGCGGCTCCGAAATCCGGAGGCCGGGGCCGCTCGCCCCGCAACGCCTCGGCCACGCCCGACAAGGTGGCGGCGATCGGCCGGCTCGACCTGTCGCCGCGCGCCGTCGTCATTTCGATCTTCGCCGGCGTCCTCGTTCTGGCGGGCGTGCTGGCGACCGGCGCGCGCGCGGACCGGATCGGGGCTTCGATCAGCGGGGGCGTGGACGGTCTGGCCGTCGGCATGGGGCTGAAGCTCGAAAAGGTCTTCATCGAGGGCGAGTCCGCGGAGGCGAACGCCGCCATCCAGCGGGCGGTGCAGCTGCAGCCCGGCCAGGCGATGACCTCCATCGACCTGGACGCCGTGCGCGAGCGGGTCGAGGGCGTCGGCTGGGTCAAGTCGGCCCGGGTCATCCGCCTGCTGCCCAACACCCTGATCGTCGACGTGACGGAGCATGACCGGCTGGCCATCTGGCAGGCCGGCGGCCGCAATCTGGTCATCGACAGTCACGGCCAGGTCATCCGCGGCGCGGACGCGGGCCGCTATCCGAACCTGCCGCTGGTCGTGGGCAAGGGCGCCGAGCAGGCGGCCGCCGAGGTGCTGCCGCTGATCGCCCAGCGCCCGCGGCTGATGGCCCGGCTGGAGGCGCTGGTGCGCGTGGACGAGCGCCGCTGGGATCTGCGCCTCAAGGACGGCAGCCTGATCCAGCTGCCCGCCACCGACCAGGACGCGGCCCTGATCCAGCTGGATGCGCTGGATCAGCGCGAACGGCTGCTGGAGCTCGGGTTCGCCCGCATCGATCTGAGAACGCCCGAGGAGGTCGCCGTCCGGCCCTCCGCCGGCGGCGCCGGGAAACAGGGATAGTACGAATGGCTGGACGGTCTGTGGACAAGTCTGTGGATGGCGGCAAATCCGCCGCGGGCCGCGCGCCGGTCGTGGCCGCGCTGGATCTCGGCCAGTCCAAGGTCGGCTGCTTCATCATGAAGCCGGACGGCGTGCGCCATGCCGACCGCACCATCCGGGTGGCGGGGGCGGGGCATGTCCAGTCGCGCGGCATCCGCGGCGGCGGCATCGTCAACATGGACGAGGCGGCGCAGGCCATCGGTCACGCCGTCGAACGGGCCGAGCGCGCGGCCGGCTCGCCGGTCTCGGGCGTGGTCGTGACCACCGCCATCGGCCAGATGGCCAGCCACCGGGTGCAGGCCCGGGTCTCTCTCGGCGCCAATCCGGTCGGCGACGCCGACCTGGCGCGGGCCATCGCCATGGCCCTGGCGCAGATCCGCCTGCCGAACCGCCGCCCGATCCACGTGCTGCCAATCGCCTGGTCGGTCGACGGCGCGCGCGGCGTGCACGATCCGCGCGCCATGAAGGGCCATTCGCTGGGACTGGACCTGCTGGTGGTGTCGATGGCCGAGAGCGCCTTCACCGCCCTGAGCCACTGCCTCGAACTGGCGCACCTCGACCTGCAGGGCGTGGTCGCCGCGCCGGTGGCGTCGTCGCTGGCGGCGCTGGAAGACGACGAGATGGATCTCGGCTGCGTCTGTATCGACATGGGCGGCGGCGCGACCTCGGCGGCGGTGTGGGGCGGACGCTCGCTGCTGCACATCGAAAGCCTCAACGTCGGCGGCGACCATGTCACGGCCGACATCGCCCGGGGCCTGTCGACCTCGCGCGCCGGGGCCGAGCGGCTGAAGACCCTGCACGGCTCGGCCATGGCCAGCGCCAACGAGGACCGCGAGATGCTGGAGGCCCCGCCGCGCGGCGAGGACGCCTCGGCCGGGCCGGTTGTGGTGCCGCGGGCCATGCTGAAGACCGTCATCGCGCCACGCGTCGAGGAGACGCTGGAACTGCTGCGCGACCGTCTGCGCAACGCCGGGGTCGGCCTCGAGCCGGGCGCGGGCCTGGTCCTGACCGGCGGGGCCAGCCAGCTGAACGGCGTCCGGGAACTGGCCGTCCGGGTGTTCGACCGGCCGGTGCGGCTGGGCAAGCCGCAGCGCGCGCCGCACCTGGCGGACGCCGCCTCGGGCCCGGCCTTCTGCTCGGCCGCCGGCGTGCTGCTGCGCGCCGCCTACGGGCCACGGGAGGCCGTCTCGGCCCGCAAGCTGATGTCGCGCCAGATCACCGCCGCCGACGCCCCCCGCATGCACCGCGGCGGCCTGGTGGCGCGCGCGGCCGGCTGGCTGCGCGAAAACCTCTAGACTCCATTCCTGCGACGGATCTGAAACGATCGCCGTTCAGCGGCGGCCGTCGTTGCATGTCCGCCCGTCGGCGGTTCGGGCAGGCCGCCAGCCGGCCGCTGGCGCGGGCAAAAGAAAAGGGCGACGGGTTTCCCCGCCGCCCTCAAAGGCTTGCCTCGTGAGCGTTCCTAGAACGAGCGCGAGATGTTGATGAAGCCGGTCCGGCCGGTCCAGTCGTACTGCGACACCAGCGGGGTGTTTCCGATGAGCGACGAGCCGCTCGAGAGCCCGAAGTAGGGGGGGTTCTCGTCGAACAGGTTCTGGATGCCGGCGTGCACGGTCCACTTGTCGAAGCGACGACGCACGGAGATCGTGTGGTTCAGATACGCATCCACGCCGCGCTCGACGAACACCGGCTCACCCAGGAAGGTGGTGGCGTTGCCGGGGACCGCGAAGAACGGATCGTTGTCCGCTTCACCGACGTAGTCGACGCCGTAGAAGACCGTCCAGTCGCCGCGCTCGAAGCGGAACGACAGTTCACCCACGGTCTCCGGGCTGCCCACGCGGCTGTTCAGAACGGTCGGAGTCGACGCGTTGAACACCTGCCGGGTCCAGTCGAGGATGTGGCTGACGCGGGCGTTGATCGTCATGTCCATGAAGGAGAACTCCCTCGCGTAACGGACATTCAGATCGAGGCCTTTGCTGTTCTGCTTGGCGATGTTCACGTAGCTGTTGTTGACCGTCAGGATCTGGTTGTACCGGGCCGAGGCCGGATCGCGGTCACGCGTGAACAGGGTGCAGAGCGGGTCGTTCGGGAAGTCCTCCGAGTTGTAGCAGGTCGACAGGATGTTGGCGGCGCCGAACTGGGCGACCTCATCGTCGACCTCGACGTTGAAGTAATCCAGGGCCACGCTGAGGTCGACGAACGACGGGGTCCAGATCAAGCCCACCGAGGTGGCTTCAGCGGTTTCCGGCTCCAGGATGCCCGCACCGCCACCGGCGATGATGAGCGCCGAGGAGCCCGGGTCGTTGTAGGTGGGCGGCACGCCGTCCGCGGCGCAGTTGGTCTGCAGCACGGTGTTGGTGCTCGTACCCCAGTTACGGCAGGGGTCCACGCTGGCCTGACCGAGGAAGCTGGTCTGGTTGGCGAGGTACAGTTCGTACAGCGCCGGAGCGCGGAACGACGTGCCGTTCGACGCCCGGATGCGGAACTCCGGCGTGATGCGCCAGTTGAGGCCGACCTTGTAGGTCGAGTTCTTGCCGTAGGAGTCGTAGTCCGAGTGACGGCCCGACAGGTTGATGCTCAGGCTTTCGGCCAGCGGAAGCGAGCGCAGCAGCGGGATTTCGAACTCGGCGAAGACTTCCTTGACGGTGTCCGAACCGGCGGTGCGTCCGGCCGAGGTGGAGCCCCACAGGTTGCCGCGGATCTGTTCCGGCCCGGGCGTGTCGTCGATCTCTTCCTTCCGCATGTGGAAGCCCAGGGCCGCGCCGACGACACCGGCGGGCAGGGTGAAGAGGTCGCCGGAGATCACGCCTTCGACGTACTGGTGGACGTAGGTCGTGTTGCCGACTTCATAGCCCTGCAGGAAGGCCATCTGGTCGGCCGGCAGGGCGCCGTTGACCACGAAGTCTTCCGTGAACCAGTCGATACCGCCGGTCGGGCAGGTGGTGGCCGAGATCAGGATGGCGGCGTCGCAGTTGCCGTTGACGGCGCCGAACGGACGCGGAGCGGTGTCGGCGGCGTCGATGTCGCCGTCGCCGTCCAGGTCCCGGAAGTTGCCAGTCGCGTCGCGGCCGAACAGGGCGTAGTAGCCCGCGGTCGCTTCGACGCGGTCGTTGTAGAAGAAGTTGCCGCCGTAGTCGCCGTCAGACTTGCTGTACTGGGCGGTCAGTTCCCAATCCCACGTCTTCCCGCCGAAATCGACGTCGCCGCGCAGACCGATGACGCCGCGGGCGTAGTCGACCTTCTGGTCGTTGTTGGAGTTCACCAGCGCCACCGGCGTCGCGTAGTAGCCGCCGTTGAAGGTGTTGCCCATGCCGTTGAAGGGGCCGCCGAACGGGTTTTCCGAGTGACGCGGAGAAACCGTCGGGAACAGCTGACGCCAGCTGCGCTGTTCCGACTCGCGACGGTTCAGCAGCAGTTCCCCGAACAGTTCGATGTTCGGGGTCAGGTCATAGCCGCCCATGGCGGTCAGGCTGTAGCGCGTCACCGGCGAGATGGCGGTGCGGCTGGCGTAGCGATCATTATACAGCGGATACACCGAATAGGCCGCGCGGCGGACCGCGGTCGGCGAAGCGGTGATCGAGCAGTCGGGGCCCGGCGTGGCGCCGCTGTTGAAGCCGCCGGCGACCTGCTGGAAGCCCGGAGCGTCGCAGTTCACGAAGCCGCCGCCCTGGACCGCGCCGCTGTTGAAGACGAAGTCGCCGTCGCGGCGGTTCATCGGGGCGACGGGGCCGGCGCTGCCAGCGAGCTGGGTGCGGATGATGCTGTTGAGGGTGAAGTCGCACTTGTACTCGCCGTTCTCGAGCACGTCGCGGCGGATCAGCAGGTCCGGGTCGGCGAAGACGCGGTCTTGCGGGCAGTCGAAGTGGTCGCGCTCGCCGAACAGCAGTTCCTTGCGCTCGTAGTAGTCGAAGCCGCCGGACAGGTAGCCGCGGTCGAAGGTGTTGCCGTAGCTGCCGCTGGCCCGGTACTCCTCGCCACCGCCGTCGAACGGCACGCTGGCGTAGGCTTCAATGACCCCGCCATCGACGTTGGTCTTGGTGATGATGTTGATGACGCCGGCGACGGCGTCCGACCCGTAGATGGACGAAGCGCCGTCCGTCAGGATCTCGACGCGCTCGATCAGCGAACTCGGGATGGTGTTCAGGTCGGTCGGGCCGACCGTGCCGCGCACGCCGGCCGGGCCGGCGCGACGGCCGTTAAGCAGGACCAGGGTGCGCTGGGCGCCGAGGCCGCGCAGCGACACCGTGTTGACGCCCGGGCCGCCGGTGGTGACGAAGCCGGTGAAGAAGTTGTTGATCTGGGTGGCCGTGTTGGCCGCCGTCGACGACTGCAGGATCTCGGAGGTGTCGGCGAGGCCTTCAAGCGTCGACTGCTCGGACGTGATCACCTGGATCGGCTGCGAGCTGGTGAACTCGTTGCGGCGAATGCGCGAACCGGTGATGACGACTTCGCCAACGTCGGTCGCGTCTTCCTGTTCGTCCTCCTCCTGCTGGCTCTGGGCCGGCTGGGTCTGGGCCATCACCATGGACGGGGCGAAAACCGCAAGCCCGGCGATAATGGTTGAGGCCAGAAGAGTCTTTCTATCGAACGCCATAAGGTTCGTCCCCCGAAGATGTCTGAAGCGATATGAAACTTTGACCGCACTCTCCCCCAAGGGGCAAAGGCGCCATGTTTCGACCGTAACAGGATTGTCGCCGCGGCCAAGCAACCGGGGCCGCAATATGGCAGACGATGGCGCATACGTAACGCAAACGACACACTCGAGCGGCTTGCGGTGACGACCCGCTCTCTCGCATCCGTCGGGATTCCCGGTGCTTTTCGGATCGTGGCGTGCGGCGAATGTAGCACGTGCGTTCCGGAAATCAGGCGATATAGTGGCCGCAAAGGCCCCTGGACTAAGTCGCTTTCGACGGGGGCGGTGACGGCCTTGGCGGGGGGAGTTTGCTTATGAACCGGATTCTGATCGGGGCGGTCGCCTCGGTGTTGATCGCTGCCGGCGCGCCGGCGGGACCCGCGGTCGCCCAGACCGCCGCGAGCTTGCCGCCCGCGACAGCCTGGGCCCGCGAACCGGCGATCGCCTCGGTCGACGTTTCGCCTGACGGCCGGCATGTGGTCGCGGTGATCTCACCGGACGGCCGGCAGCGGGTCGTCGCCATCTGGAAGACCGCCGCGATGAACGAGGCTCCGTTCATCGTCGGTTCCGACGACGAGCGGGCCGAGGTCGTCGGCGCCCAGTTCATCAAGAACGACCGGATTTTCGTCACCACCCAGCAACTGCGGGATTTCAACCCCTTCACGGGCCAGCGCGAGCGCAGCTTCCTTCAGCGGACCCAGGTTCTGACCCTGGAAGGCCGGCCAGCGAGATCGTCCCTGACGTTCGATGGCCTCGACGAGACCCAGCAGGCGATCGTCGGCGTCGGGAGGCTGATCAGCGATCTGCCCCGCGACCCCGAGAACATCATCATCGCCGACCCTCGCCGCGGCGATAAGTACAGGCTGAACCTCTACACCGGCCGGGCCGAGCGGATCGAGCGGGGCTCGGAACGCTTCGGTGGCGAGCAGGCCGATCTCAACGGGGAAATCCGCGCCAAGACCGAGTTCGATTTCGACAACGGCGCGGCCTACATCGCCCAGTGGATCAAGCATCCGGACTCCGGCGAATGGGCCGAACATTTCCGCTACTACGCCCGGGACCGGCAGCCGGTCTCCATCGTCGGCTTCTCCAACGATCCCAACGTGGTGTTCGTCAGCAAGACCGAGGGGCGCGACCGCGCCGCCATCTACGAATACAGGATCCGCGAACGCGAATTCGGCGAGATCGCCTTTGCCCACCCCCTGTTCGAGGCGGGCGGCGTGGTGCGCTCGCGCGCGCCGGCCAATTTCGGCGAGATCGTCGGCTTCACCTATGAGGGCGAGCGCGGCCGCACCTATTTCACCGATCCGGTGCTGGACCAGGCCTTCACGGATCTGCGCCGCGCCACCGGCGTCACCACGGTCCCGGTGGACTGGGTCGACATCGAAACCGGCGAGCGCAGTCGTTTCACGGTCGGCGACGGCGCCGACATCTCGCTTGTGGCGACTTCGGATGACCGGTCCGAGATCATCATCAGCAAGTCGGGGCCGACCACGCCGACCGAATACTACATCCTGATCGACGGTCGTGTCCGGCTGCTGGGCCGCGCCTATCCCGAACTGCGGGAGGCGCCCCTCGGGGAGACCACGCTGATACAATATGCGGCCCGCGACGGGCTGATGATCCCGGCCTTCCTGACCAAGCCTGATCCGGAGGTTTATGGACCGGGACCCTATCCGACCATCATCACGCCGCACGGCGGACCCTGGTCGCGGGACAGCCTGTCCTGGGATACGACGGGCTGGACCCAGTATTTCGCCACCCGCGGCTTCGCGGTTCTGCAGCCCCAGTTTCGGGGCTCGGAAGGCTGGGGGCAGCGGTTGTGGCGCGCCGGCGACCGCGAGTGGGGCCGCAAGATGCAGGACGACAACGATGACGGCGTCCGCCATCTGGTCGCCGAGGGCGTCGCCGATCCCGGCCGGGTGGCCATGCACGGCTATTCCTATGGCGGCTATGCCTCGATGATGGCGGCGGTCCGTCCGAACGGCCTGTACCAGTGCGCCGTCGCGGGGGCCGGCCCGGCCACCATCGCCCTGTTCAAGAAGGGCACCTACAACAACCGTTTCCTGCGCGAGTTCCAGCATCCGACGGCCGACGGCGAGGATCCGTTGCGCCGGGTGGGCGAGGTGTCGATCCCGCTCTATCTCTACACGGGCGACCGCGACACGCGCGTCCTGCCGTCCGAGTCCGAGACCATGGCGGCGGCGCTGCGCAACGCCGGCAAGCCGGTCAAGCTGACCATCCTGCCGGACATGGAGCACACGATTAACACCTGGAACCCGACGAACTTCGCCAATGTGCTGACCAGCGTCGAGGACTTCCTGCGCAACGACTGCGGCCCCGGCGGCATCTGACGCATCGGAAATCGAATGACGGGGGCGCGCGAGGGCCGCCCCCTTTCGTTCTCCACAGCGGGAATTCTGCCGTGAAGGTTAATGAATTCCGTGGCCCCCGGCCCGACTCAGACTATCCGGTAACACTCCCTTAAGCAGAGGGGGTGTTTCCTTAACGCGCTCATAACCAATGCGATTCGGCGGGGTTTTCGCATTGCGGCGTTCAAGGGCAGGGTCGGATAAGGTCGGATAAGAATATGTCTCTCTCGCTGGTGCGTCCGCAACACACGGAACTGAAGCCCCGCATCGTCGTCTTCGGCGTCGGCGGCGCCGGCGGCAACGCCGTCAACAACATGATCGACGCCGGCCTCGAAGGGGTCGAGTTCGTCGTCGCCAACACCGACGCGCAGCATCTGTCGTTCGCCAAGACGGACCGCCGTGTCCAGCTGGGCGAGACCATCACCCAGGGCCTGGGCGCGGGCGCCCACCCCGAGGTCGGCATGAACGCCGCCGAGGAAAGCGCCGAGGAGATCTACGGGCACCTGGACGGCGCCCACATGGTCTTCATCACCGCCGGCATGGGCGGCGGCACCGGCACCGGCGCGGCGCCCGTCATCGCCAAATGCGCGCGCGACCGCGGCATCCTGACGGTCGGCGTGGTGACCAAGCCCTTCACCTTCGAGGGCCGCCACCGCATGCGTCTGGCCGACGCGGGCATCGCCGAGCTGCAGCGCTACGTCGACACCCTGATCGTCATTCCGAACCAGAACCTGTTCCGCGTCGCCAACGAGCGCACCACCTTCGCCGACGCCTTCGGCATGGCCGACCAGGTGCTGCACTCGGGCGTGCGCTCGATCACCGACCTGATGATCCTGCCGGGACTGATCAACCTCGACTTCGCCGACGTCCGCGCCGTCATGTCCGAGATGGGCAAGGCGATGATGGGCACGGGCGAGGCCTCGGGCGACGATCGAGCCCTGATGGCGGCCCAGAACGCCATCGCCAACCCGCTGCTGGACGAGACCTCGCTCAAGGGCGCCAAGGCCGTGCTGGTCAACATCACCGGCGGCATGGACATGACCCTGCTGGAAGTCGACGAGGCCGCCAACGCCATCGCCGGCGAGGTCGACGCCGACGCCAACATCATCTTCGGCGCCGCCTTCGATCCGGCCCTCGACGGCAAGATCCGCGTCTCCGTGGTGGCCACCGGCATGGAAGACCTGAGCGCGGCCCAGTCGCCGTCGTCGACCTCGAGCACGATCTTCGACACCCGCCGCCCGACCCCGTCTTACGCCGCCTCGCGCGCCGAGCCGGTGCGCCAGGACGCGCTGCGGGAACCGGTTCGCGCCGAGGCGCCGCGCCAGCCCGAGCCCGCCCCGATCGTCCCGACCTTTCCGTCCAGCCAGCCGACCTTCGGATCCCGCGCTCCCGAGCCGCGTCCGGAGCCGGTGATCCACGTCGCCGAGGAGCGCGCGCTGGAGCCGATCGTCGATCCCTGGGTCGAGGAATATGAATCCTCGCCGCGCACCGCGGCCCAGGCCGCCGCGCCCGCCGGGCAGGGCGACCTGTACATGGATCGTACCGGCGATCGCCCGGCGCCGGAGCCCGAGCAGCGCCGCGCCGAACCGGCCTATGACGACCACGACGATCGCGACCATCGCAAGTCGGGCTGGAGTCTGTTCGGCCGCGCCAAGCGCCAGCCGGTCCAGCCGACCTACGCGCCCCAGTCGCGCACCACCGAAATGCGCTCGACCAGCCAGGTCCAGCCGACGCCGGAGCCCGAACAGGGCCAGGCCGAGGACGATCTGGAGATTCCGTCCTTCCTGCGCCGCCTGGCGAACTAGGCCGCAGGATTCGAACGAACCGGCCGCCCCGGAGCCCCGGCTCCGGGGCGGTCGCCGTTTCGGCCCTGTGCCATACCGAAACAATCCGAAACCCGACTTTCATTTTCCGCTGGTCCCCGGGCCGCTAGACGGTTCGTGGGGCGTACTCCGCACACAGAGGCGGGGCGCAAAATGAAGCGAGTATGAGATTGCCGGTCCGCAACGACCATCACCAGAAGACGACCGTCGCGCCCGCGATCATCGCCGGCGTCGGCGTGCACACGGGCGACCGGGTGCGTCTGGCCGTGCGCCCGGCCCCGGTGGGCACGGGCATCGTCTTCGTGCGCACCGACATCAAGGATCGCGACAACCGCATTCCGGTCTCGGGCGAGGCCGTCGTCGACGCGCGTCTGAACACCATGATCGAGAACGCCGCCGGCGTCCGCCTGTCGACCATCGAACACCTGATGGCCGCCTTCGCCGCCCTCGGCGTGTCGAACGCCGTGATCGAGGTGGACGGGCCCGAACTGCCGATCCTCGACGGTTCGGCGCTGCAGTTCGTCCAGCTGCTGGACCGCGCCGGTTTTCGCCGTCAGGAAGCCCCGGTCCGCTACATCGAGATCCTCGAGCCGATCCGCGTCCAGGAAGGCGACAAGACCGCCGCCCTGCTGCCGTGCGACCGCTATGAGATGCGCTTCGAGATCGACTTCCCGACCCCGGTCATCGGCAACCAGGTGGTGGACTTCGTCGTCGACGAGCAGACCTTCCGCGACGAGATCATGGCGGCCCGCACCTTCGGCTTCGCCCACGAGGTCGAGGCCCTGCGCAAGGCCGGCCTGGCCCGCGGCGGCAGCCTCGAGAACGCCGTGGTCATCGACGGCGACCAGATCCTCAATCCCGGCGGGCTGCGCATGGAGCGCGAGTTCGTGAAGCACAAGGCGCTGGACGCCATCGGCGACCTGTATGTGCTGGGCGCGCCCCTGCTGGGCCGCTACGAGGGCGTCAAGGCGGGCCACCACATCAACAACCTGCTGGTCCGCGAACTGCTGGCCAATCCGCAGGCGTGGCGCGAGGTCACCCGCGTGCCGGAAATGGCGATGGCGGGCTGAAAGGCCCCCCGGATCAGCCGAGGCTGATCGCGCTCATCTGGCGGCCGAAGTCGGCTTCCCCGTTCAGGTACGCCCGCCGGTTCGAGAAGAACCGCGCCGCATCGACGCGCGTATCGTCGCCGGTCCACGCCGCGTCGGCGACGCCCGCCTGCTCCAGCCGCCACAGCACATAGCCGGGCAGGTCGAACAGCCGTTTGCCGGGCCCCGCGCCGGGCGCGAAGAAGCGGCCGCTGCCGGCGTCGTGGCGCTCGAACCGCGCCTGATAGTCCGCCCCGACCTCATAGCTGGCCTCGGCGATGCAGGGCCCGACCACGGCGACGATCCGGGCCGGGCGGGCGCCCAGCGCCTGCATGGCGGCGACGGTCGAGTGGACGATTCCGCCCAGGGCGCCCTTCCAGCCCGCATGGGCGGCGCCGACCACGCCGGCGTCCGGGTCGGCCAGCAAGACCGGGGCGCAGTCGGCGGTCAGCACGGCGCAGATCACCCCGGGAGCCGTCGTGACCGTGGCGTCGCCCTCGGGCCGCTCGCCCTTCCAGCCGGTCTCGGCGACCCGGGCGACGGCGGAGTGGATCTGATAGCAGGCGGCGATGTCGTCCGGGACGCCGCCGAAGTGTCCCGCCACCCGCCGCCGGTTCTCCGCCACGGCGGCCGGATCGTCCCGCGAGCCGACGCCGGTGTTCAGGCTGTCGTACAGGCCGGTCGAGACGCCGCCCCGGCGGGTGAAGAAGCCGTGGCGGACGCCGGCGCGGTCGAGCAGCGGATGGGTGATGGGTTCCAGCGCCATCGTCAGTCCTCGAAACCCGGAACAACCAGGCCATGCGGCGAGAAGATCGCGCAGGCCTTGAACAGCGCGCCCATCTGGTCGTCGGCGGTGAGGCGAACCAGCTGGCGGTCGATGACCGGCGCCGCGTCCGGACGCCCGTCCTTCAGGCGGTCGGCGCGGGGCTCGATGCCCAGCCGCTTCAGGAATTCGCCCTGGCCCATGGTCCCGGTGACATCGGCCCCGGCGTGGACGGCGGCCTCCAGCACGGTGGGAAAGTCGGCCCACTGGGTCAGGTCGGCCTCGCCCGGCGTCGCCAGCGGATCGACCTTCTGGTGGCGGCGCAGGGCCTGCAGGGTATCGCCGGGCTCGGGGCGGGACCGGCCGTAGTCGATCAGCAGGGCCGCGCCCGAGGCCGCCTTGACCAGGGCGGCCACCTCGCGCCCGAAGGTCGCCTGTTGTTCGGAAATCTCCACCGTCTGGCCCGGCTCGACCTCGAAGGCCGGGCGTTTGAATCCGCCGGTGATCGCCTTCAGGCCGAAGGTGAGGCCGCCGTCGTCGGTGACGCCGACGCAGCGTTCGGCCCAGCCGTCCTCCGTCTTCACGAACTGGCGGGCCGGGAGGCAGTCCAGCACCTCGTTGGCGATCAGGATCACCGGGGCGTCGGTCTCGATCCGGTCCAGCGCCGAAACCCAGCGGGGGTGCACGTCGCTGTCGGCCAGCATCCGCGCCTGGGCCTCGCGCAGGGGCGGGCTGGGCTCGATCAGGATCAGGTCCACGGCGCGCAGGAACTCGGGGGCCAGCCGCCCGGCGCGCAGGGCGTCGGCCATCAGCGTGCCGTCGCCGGGCCCGACCTCGACCAGCCGCACCCGCTCGGGCGCGCCGAGCCGTTCCCACAACTCGACCGCCCACAGGCCGATCAGTTCGCCGAACATCTGGCTGATCATCGGCGCGGTGATGAAGTCGCCGGAGGCGCCGATGGCGGGCCGGGTCGCGTAGTAGCCGCCCTGGGGGTCGTGCAGGCAGCGGGTGACGTAGTCGGCGACGGTCATCGGCCCGGTCAGGGCGATCTCTCGCGCCAGCCGGTCCCCGAGAGTCTTCGCCGGAGCCGACACTCAGCCCTCCGCGGTCACCGGCGGCTGGCTCCAGGCCCGCCAGATCAGCCAGGCGCCGATCAGCATCATCGGGATCGACAGCATCATGCCCATGGTCAGGCCCAGCGGCAGGTTCTCCATGCCGAAGTCGGGCTGGCGGACGTTCTCGAGCAGGGCGCGGACCAGGCCGTAGCCGAACAGGAAGATGCCGGTGACATAGCCCGGCTTGGCCAGCAGCCGCCCCTTGTAGACGGCCAGCCACAGGACCACGGCGAGCGCGATGCCTTCGAGGCCGGCCTCGTAGAGCTGGCTGGGATGGCGCGCGAGATTGCCCGGACCCTGCATCTGGCCATTGACGAGGAATTCGCAGGTGGACCCGTAGGCCTCGCGCATGCGGCTGCTGCAGAAATTCACGCCCCACGGCGCGTCGGTGGGCCGGCCCCACAGCTCGCCGTTGATGAAGTTGGCGATGCGGCCGAAGAACAGGCCGATCGGCACGACGGGCGCGACCAGATCGCCGAGGCTGAGCAGGCGGATCCTGTTCTTCGAGGCGAACCAGACGATCGCCAGGGTGACGCCGATCAGGCCGCCGTGGAACGACATGCCACCGTCCCACAGCCGGAACAGGGCCAGCCGCGCCTCCCAATCCGCCCCGCCGAACAGGTCGGCGTAGAGCGAGGGTTTGTAGAACAGGGCGTAGCCGAACCGGCCGCCGAGGATGATGCCGAGGGTGATCCACAGCACCAGGTCGTCCAGCTGCACGGTCGTGACCGGCGGCTTGCCGGGCTGCCAGACGGCGTTGTTGCGGGCCAGCCGGTTCGCGTACCACCAGCCCAGCACGATGCCGGCGACATAGGCGAGGGCGTACCAGCGGATATCCAGCGGGCCGATGCTGAACAGGACGGGGTCAAACTCGGGAAATTGCACGGGCGCTCCTGAAGGCCGTTCGTGTGACGGGGTTTAGCAAGCGTCGCGGCGCCCGTCCCCCCAAATTCCGGCGACGGGTCCGGCCCCGATGCCGCCATACGCCGCATCGACAGCAAGGTTTCGTTCACCATATCGAGCAACCATCGTTAACGACGTTTCGCTTGCCGATTCGGAGAGTTCCCAATGCAGACGCGCAATCCCATCCTCGATGAGTTCGCCAGGCTGACGACCGGCGCCATGGGGTTGGCGCAGGCCGCCGGCGAGGAGGCGAAGACCGCCTTCCGGGCCCAGGCCGACCGCTTTGTCGCCGAGATGGATCTGGTCCGCCGCGACGAGTTCGACGCGCTGAAGGCCGAAATCGCGGCGCTGCGGGCCGAGGTCGCCTCCCTGAAGGCGACAAAGAAGCCTCAAAAGGGAACGTCCACAGCGGCTTCTCCCGCACAGGACGCACCCGGTTGAGCCGAATCTGCGAACCCGCCTACCGTTGCCTGAGAGGGCGTGAGTCGCGCCCGGAGACGCCTTGATGGACGCTGCCCGGCCCGAAGAAGTCGACGTTCCCTACGATCCGCTGGATGTCGTGGAGCACGTCCTGGTGGCCGAGAACCTGCCGTTCGACCGCACCGACGAGGGCGATCTGGCCTTCGCCCTGGCCGGCGACTGGAAGGACTATGAGCTGTGGTTCGCCTGGCGGCCGGAGGGGGATTGCCTCCAGCTGTGCTGCGCCCTGGACCTGCAGGCGTCGAAGGCCCGGCGCGCCGCGGCCTATGAACTGGTCGGCCTGATCAACCAGCGCACCTGGATGGGCCATTTCGAAGTCTGGGCCGAGGACGGCGAGATCGTCTTCCGCCATTCGCTGGCCCTGCCCATGGGCGAGCGGCCGACGCTGGGCCAGGCCGCCTCGATGATCGATGCGGCGGTGGAGGCGGCGGACCGCTATTACCCCGCCTTCGACTTCATGATCCGGGGCAACAAGAAGCCGCAGGAGGCGATCGACTCCTGCCTGTTCGAGACCGTCGGCACAGCCTGAGGCCATGACAGACCCGTCCTCCACCGGTGGCGTGGTCCTGGTGGGTTGCGGTCGCCTGGGTTCGGCCGTTCTGGAAGGCTGGCTGGCGACAGCGGCCGTCGCGCCCGGCGACCTGATCATCCTGACCCCGTCAGAGAAGCCGTCGGCGGAGGCCGCGCGGGGGCGGGGCGCGCGGATCAATCCGCCCTCCAAGGCCCTGTCCGGCGCGCGCGCCCTGGTGCTGGCGGTCAAGCCCGCGAAATGGCGCGAGGCGCTCGGCCCGGTGCTGGCGACCCTTTCCCCGGACACGACCATCGTCTCGGTCATGGCGGGCGTCATGGCCGGCGACATCGCCGCCCTGACCGGCCGGCCGGTGGCGCGGGTGATGCCGACGACCGGGGTGGCCCAGGCCCGGGGCGTCGCCGCCCTGTGGTCCGCCGATATCGAGGCGCGCGAAACAGCCCGCGGGCTGTTCGGCGCGATCGCCGACATCGTGGATCTGGAGAGCGAGGATCTGATGGACGCGGCCACGGCGGTCGCCGGTTCGGCCCCGGCCTTCATCCATGCCTTCGTTCAGGCCCTGGCCCGGGCGGGGCAGGCGCAGGGGCTTTCAGCCGAAGCGGCCCAGCGGCTCGCACGCGGCGCGCTGCGCTCAGCAGGGGCGGGGGCGGAGACGGGTGAGCCGCTCGACGCGCTGATCGCCCGCGTCGCCTCTCCGGGCGGCACGACACGGGCCGGCCTCGACGCCATCGAGGCGACAGGCGACCTCGACCGGGCGGCCGAAGCCGCCGTCGAGGCCGCCGTTCAACGGGCCCGAACGATCAGCGGGTGACGTACTGTCCGTCCGCCAGGCGGCTGGCCAGACGCTGATAGGCGCGATCGGCGTCCTGCCAAGTGGTGTAGCCGTGCACATCGGCGAGATTGCTGGAATACCAGTCATACCTGACCGGCAGGACCTGTCCGTCAGCCGTGGTGATGCTGCCCTCGATGGTCGCGCCGCCGATCGAGATGCTGCGGAAGGGGTCGAGCCCCGGGCGATCGCCCAGCTGCTGGAAAGTCGGGCGGTTGGGCTTCAGATCGGTCAACACCAGATCGATCCGCGCGCCATCCAGGTCGCCGCTGCGGACCAGCGTCCGGCGGACGACCTCGGCCAGGCGATCGGCCTGATCCTGGACGTCCCGTTCGCCGAGTTCCTCGACCTTGTCCTGAAGATCCGGGCCGAGCGTGACGTTGATCGAGGCAGGATCGGCCATGGCCGGGCTTGCGGCGACCGCGAGCACGGCGCCGAGGGAAGCGAGTAAGGCAAGTCTGCGCATCATATCCTCCAAGTGCCCTGTCAGCCCCAAGATGCGCCCGACTGTGCCGCTTCGCCAGTGGGGCGCCGCAAAATTTAACCGGTTCAGCCGGGCAGGCGGATGACGGCGCGCAGCCCGCCCAGATCGCTCCGGTCCAGGGTGATGTCGCCGCCGTGGCTCCGGGCCACGTCCCGCGCGATGGCCAGGCCCAGGCCGACGCCCTTGCGGTTCTGGTTGCGCGAGGCGTCGAGCCGGGAGAAGGGCCGGAAGGCCTCCTCGTGCATGTCGTCGGGAATGCCCGGACCGTCATCCTCGACGGTGATCTCCAGCCCTCCCGACGGCAGGTCGCGGGCGCCCAGCCGGACATGATCGCCATGGGCCGCCGCGTTGCCGGCCAGATTGGCGAGGGCGCGCTTGAGGGCGAGGGGGCGCAGGCTGGCGGTGAGCCCCTCCTGCGCCTGGATCTCGACCTCGGCCCCGGCGCGACGGGCGTCCTCGCCGGCGACGGCCAGCAGATCCCCGACCGATACGGTCTGCGCCGCCTCGCCGGCCTCGCCGCGGGCGAAGGCGAGGTATTCGTCGATCATATGCTCCATCTCGTCGAGGTCGCCCTGCATGGCGGTCGAACGCTTGAAGGGCGGGGCGAGGGCGAGTTCGAGCCGCAGCCGGGTCAGCGGCGTGCGCAGGTCGTGGCTGACCGAGGCGAGCAGGGCGGTGCGCTGGTCGATGTGGCGCTGGATGCGGTCGCGCATGTCCATGAAGGCCTTGGCGGCCGCCCGGACCTCGCGGGCCCCGTGGGGCTTGAACCGTTCGCGGGCCTCGCCGCGGCCGAAGGCCTCGGCCGCCTCGGCCAGCCGTTCGATGGCGCGGACCTGGTTGCGGATGAACAGGATGGCCACGCCCATCAGCAGGACGGTGGCGATCAGCAGCCAGACGACGAAGATATGCGCCTGGGTGGCCACAGCCCGTTCGCGCGGGGCGATGATGCGCAGCACGCCGTCGGGCTGCTGCACACGGATGTCGACATAGGCGGGATACTGGGTGGTCGAGAACCAGAACGGCCGGTCGAGCCGGGAGGACAGGGCGTCCTCGAGGGTGCGGTCGACGACGCCGATCGGGCCGCGTTCCTGCTCGCGCGGCAGCGCGTCGCCCTCGCGCAGGTCGACCGACAGCGACATCGAGCGCTGGGCCCGGTCGGCGATGATGGCCAGATTTCGGGGCGTCGGATCGTCGGCGTAGCTTTCGGACGCCCAGGCGATGTCGCCGGCCAGCCCCTCGGACAGGCGGGCGGTCACCGTCTGCCAGTGCATGTCGAAGAAGGCCCAGGTCACCGCCACCTGCATGACCAGCACCGGCAGCACGATGATCAGCAGCGACCGGCCCCACAGCGAGGTGGGCAGGCGCCGCTTCAGCACCCGGGCCCAGACGCCGGCGGGAAGCAGGCGCATCCGCGACCTAGTCCGGGGCCAGCATGTAGCCGACGCCGCGCACGGTCTGGAGGTAGCGCGGGTTCTTGGGATCGGCCTCGAGCTTGCGGCGCAGGCGGGTGACCTGAACGTCGACGGCGCGGCCGGTGATGTCGGCGGTGTCGGGGGACAGGCTCATCCGTTCCACCGGCGCGTGGGCGTGGATGGCCAGGGTCTTGAGCAGCTGGGCCTCGGCCTCGGTCAGGCGCTGGGGCTTGCCGTCCTTCGACAGCTCCAGCCGCTCCATGTCGAACACCGCCGGGCCGAGCTTGATCTCGCGCGGCGTCAGCGGCTTGCCGCCGGTGCGGCGCAGGATGGCGTCGACGCGCAGCGCCAGTTCGCGCGGGTCGAACGGCTTGGACATATAGTCGTCGGCGCCGCGCGACAGGCCCTCGATGCGGTCGTCGGGATCGCCGCGCGCGGTCAGCAGCAGGACGGGCGTCTTCGAGGTCTCGGCCTTGGAGCGGACCCAGGTGGTCAGGTCGAAGCCGCTCTCGCCCGGCATCATGACGTCCAGCACCACGAGGTCGAACTCGATCAGCTCCATCAGGCGTCTGGCCGCCGCCGCGTGGGCGGCGCCCGTGACGCGGTAGCCCTCGCGGGCGAGGAATTCCTTGAGCAGCTCGCGAATCCGGTCGTCGTCGTCGACGACCAGCAGGTGGCGGCCCGCGCCGGGACCGGCGACCGGGCCCGACCGGCCATGGGGGCGCAAATCGCTCATGCGGATGCGACCCGAGGGGCCGTGGAGGCGTTGACCTGGACGGTTCGGGCGGGTCTAACCCGGGGGCAGACGCGGGAGACGTTATTCAATGGCCTTCGTTCCTTTCGACGATCGTGACGGCTGGATCTGGATGGACGGCGATTTCGTGCCCTGGAGGGACGCGAAAACGCACGTTCTGACCCATGCCCTTCACTACGGCTCGTCGGTTTTCGAGGGTGAGCGTATGTATGGCGGCGAAATCTTCAAGCTGACCCCGCATAGCGAACGCCTCAAGCGCTCTGCAAACCTGCTGGATTTCGACCTTCCGTACAGCGTGGCCGAGATCGACGCGGCCTGCAAGGCGACCTGCGAGAAGATGGGCCTGTCCGACTGCTATGTGCGGCCGGTGGCCTTCCTCGGCTCGGAGGCGGTCAGCGTCTCGGCCGTCCACAACAAGCCCCGCGTGGCCATCGCCGTGTGGGAGTGGCCCAGCTATTTCGACCCCGAGACCAAGGCCCGCGGCATCCGGCTGGAGTGGTCGAAATGGCGCCGCCCCGACCCGGCCACGGCGCCGTCGGCGGCCAAGGCGGCCGGCCTGTACATGATCTGCACCATGTCCAAGACCGCGGCCGAGCGGCGCGGCTACGCCGACGCCATGATGCTGGACTGGCGCGGCTATGTCGCCGAGGCGACGGGGGCCAATGTGTTCTTCGTGCAGGACGGCGTGCTGCACACCCCGCCGATCGACGCCATCCTGGACGGCATCACCCGTCAAACGGTGATCGAGATGGCGAAGGCCAGGGGGATCGAGGTCATCGTGCGCCACATCCGTCCCGAGGAGCTGGCGACCTTCAGCGAATGCTTCCTGACCGGGACGGCCGCCGAGGTGACGCCGGTGAGCGAGATCGGCGAATACCGTTTCACGCCCGGCGCCCTGAGCCTGGGCCTGATGGAAGACTACGGCCGGCTGGTGCGGCGGCAGGGGTAGATGGCCGCCGAAAATTCGTGGGACAGTTCGGCCAAATCGGTCATTTCGAGTCAGTGAAAACAAAGACTTGGGGCGGAGGAATTGTCCCAAGCGGCCAGATTATCGGAAATTGACCTTGTCGGACGCGGCTGCAGCGCCGTGTCGATCAGCAGATTTTCAAAGACCGAAGCGCCGTAAAGCGCCGACCTGACATGGGGCCGCGAGGCTGGCGGTCAAGGTTGCTGGGAGAATAAATTCCTATATGGTTCCCCGTCATCCTCGGGCTTGACCCGAGGATGACGGCGCAGGGAGGAGAAGCTCCGCCGTTTCCGGCCGGGCTTCTCCTCCTTATGCGTGGATCGGGACCCTCAGGCGGCCGCCGCAGGCTTCCGCCGCCGCACGACCGCCCACCACACCGCGCCGCCGATCACCGCGACCGGCAGCAGCACCGAGCCCGCTGTGATCAGCACGGCCAGCATGCCCATGGACAGGCCGAACGCGTCGGCCAGGGCGCGGGCGACCGGGCGGGTCGGGCTGTCGGCGGCCATGACGCCGCCCTGGCGGTAGTCCAGCGTCAGGCGGGCGCTTTGCACCCGGTCGTTGAGGGCCCGAAGCTCCAGCTGCTGGGCGTCGTACTGGCGCTGAAGGTCCGCGAGCTGCCGCTCTATCTCAAGCCGCTGGGCCAGCGTGCCGCCGCGCCGCGCCTGCAGGTCCCGGATGCGGTCGGCGAGCGAGGCCGTGGTCTTCGCCCCCGTCTCCGCGGTGTCGATGCCGCGCGTGACGTCCTCGCCCTCGGTCACCGCCGCGTCGAGGCGGCCGCCGGCGTTCCGGGCGTCGAGCGCCAGGGTGCTGCGGAACTGGTTGATCCAGTCGGGCTGGCCGCGCAGCTCCAGCCGTCCGGCGGGCTCGCGCGAGGTCCAGTCGGCCTGGGCCGAGATGACCTGGCAATAGCCCGCCCCCGCGGAGACGCAGGCCAGTTCGTGCCGGCTCATCAGTTCGGCGCCACGGTCTTTCGGGACGGACATGATGTAGTTGAAGGCATAGGCGATCTTCGCGATCGGCGCGGGCGGCTGGACCACGGCGGGCGGCCGTTCGAGGAGCGCCATGCGGGCCTCCGCCACGGGAGCCGCGGCGTCCGCGGCGGGCGCCGACGCCGTCTCTTCTCCAGTCCTCTCCGCCGGCTGGCAGGCGGACAACACCAACGCGCTCGCCGCGGCGAGCATCAGAGCCTTGCGCATCTCGTGTCTCCTGTCCGTGCTGATCACGGTTCCGTGATGACGCGCGTGGATCGCGACGGATTCAGGGCCGGAAACAAGCCAGACTGCGGCTTGCCATTCCGGGGCGCGTGGCGTTCAACGGGGCAGGGGCCGGCGGGGGAGCCGGAGGGGGAAAGCGTCCATGTTCAGCGTCCTGAACCTGCAGAGCCTTCTGGGCCTGATCGTCATCGTCGCCGCCTGCTGGGGGCTGTCCGAGAACCGGCGGGCCTTCCCGTGGCGGCTGGGGCTGGGGGCGATCGCGGTGCAGGCGGCGCTGGTGCTGGCGCTGTTCGCGATTCCGGGATCGCAGGTCCTGCTGGCGGCCATCACCGGGGCGGTGGATGGGCTGGCGGTCGCGACCAACCGGGGCACCCAGTTCGTGTTCGGCTATCTGGCCGGGGGCGACCAGCCGTATGTCGTGGGCAACGAGGGCGCTCTGTTCACCTTCGCCTTCCAGGTGCTGCCGCTGATCCTGGTGATCTCGGCCCTGTCGGCGCTGCTGTGGCACTGGAAGATTCTGAAGTGGATCACCCACGGCTTCGGCATCCTGTTCCAGCGCACCATGGGGCTGGGCGGGGCGTCGGCGCTGGCGGTGGCCGCCAACATCTTCCTCGGCATGATCGAGAGCCCGATCGTGATCCGGGCCTATCTGGACAAGCTGACCCGGTCCGAACTGTTCCTGATGATGGTGGTCGGTCTGGCGACGGTGGCCGGATCGACCATGGTGGCCTACGCCGCGATCCTGTCGCCGGTTATGGCCAACGCCGCGGGCCATGTGCTGGTGGCCTCGATCGTCTCGGCGCCGGCCGGGGTGCTTCTGGCCCGGATCATGATCCCCGAGACGGCGGGCGAGGGCGGGGCCCACGCCGACTATGACTCGGCCCTGAAGTACGACAGCGCCATCGACGCCATCGTGAAGGGCACGGCCGACGGGCTGATGGTGGTGCTGAACATCTCGGCGGTGCTGATCGTGTTCGTGGCGCTGGTGGCGCTGGTCAACGTCATGCTCGGCGGGCTCTGGCTGTTCGACGGCCCGGTGACGGTGGAGCGGATGCTGGGCTGGCTGTTCATGCCGGTGGCGTGGCTGACCGGGGTGGAATGGTCCGAAGCCGGACGCGCGGGCTGGCTGCTGGGCGTCAAGCTGACCCTGACCGAGTTCGTCGCCTTCATCGAACTGGGCAAGATCCCGGCGGGGGAGATGAGCGAGCGGACGCGGATGCTGATGACCTACGCCCTGTGCGGCTTCGCCAACATCGGCTCGGTCGGCATCACCGTGACCGGGCTCAGCGTGCTGATGCCCGAGCGGCGCGAGGAGGTGCTGGGTCTGGTGTGGAAGGCGCTGTTCGCGGGTTTTCTGTCCACCCTGATGGCGGCGGCGGTTGTGGGCGCGATGCCGCCCGCCATATTCCGCTGACGCCGGAGACCTGACCGATGAAGCTCTACACCTCCCGCCGCGCCCCCAACCCGAGGCGGGTGCGCTGGGTCATGGCCGAGAAGGGCATCGAGGACGTCGAGCTGGTCGAGGTCGACATCCTGACCGGCGAGCACAGGACGGCGGAATACCGCGCCCGGGTCGGCGTGCCGCACCTGCCGTCGCTGACGCTCGACGACGGCACCGCGATCTCGGAGTCGGTGGCCATCGGCCGCTATCTGGAGGCGCTGTATCCGGAGCCGAACCTGTTCGGCCATGACGCGCGCGAGCAGGCCATCGTCGAGATGTGGACCCGCCGGGCGGAGTTCTATCTGGCCAATCCGATCATGCTCAGCGTGCGCCACTCCCATCCCGCCCTGGCGGCGCTGGAGGCGACCCAGCTGCCGCAGGTGGCCGAGTACAACCGGGTGGCGGCCGAGCGCTTCATGAAGACGCTGGACCGCCATCTGGCCGAGCGCGAGTTCATCGCCCTGGACCGTTTCACCATCGCCGACATCGTCGCCGTGGTCGGCCTGGATTTCGCGAGGCTGGTCCGCTACCGGCCGCCCGAGGAGTTCGTCCATCTGGCGCGCTGGCTCGAGGCCTGCCGCGCGCGCCCGGCGGCGAAGGCGGGAACCTGACCGGTCCAGCCCGTGCGTTGACCCGGGCAGGCTCCGGGGGCAGCATCCCGCCGCATGACCGACCAGCCCGACGTCTATCCCGTTCCCTCCGAATGGGCGCAGCGCGCCCGCATGAACGCCGCCGGCTATGACGGGGCGCGGGCCGCAGCGCGCGAGCGGCCGGACGCCTTCTGGAGCGAGCAGGCCCGGCGGCTGGACTGGGTGACGCCGCCGACCCGGATCAAGGACGTGTCGTTCGACAGGGCCGACTTCCGCATCCGCTGGTTCGAGGACGGGGTGCTGAATGTTGCGTGGAACTGCCTCGACCGGCATCTGGAGGCGCGCGGCGACGAAACGGCGATCATCTGGGAAGGCGACGACCCCAACCAGTCCGGCAAGCTGAGCTATGGCGAGCTGCACCGCGAAGTCTGCCGCATGGCCAATGTGCTCAAGGGGCTGGGCGTCGCGAAGGGCGACCGGGTAACGATCTACCTGCCGATGATCCCGGCCGCGGCCGTGGCCATGCTGGCCTGCGCGCGGATCGGGGCGGTGCATTCGGTGGTGTTCGGCGGCTTCTCGCCCGACAGCCTCTCGGGCCGGATCGAGGACTGCGGCTCGAAGGTGGTGATCACCGCCGACGAGGGCCTGCGCGGGGGCAAGCGGGTGCCGCTCAAGGCCAATGTCGACGCCGCGCTCAGGAAGGAGGCCGGCGTCCTCGTCGAAAAGGTGCTGATCGTCTCGCACACCAACGCCGACATCCCGATCGTCGAGGGCCGCGACGTGCGCTACGGCGAGGCCAAGCGCGGCGTCAGCGACGACTGCCCCTGCGAGCCGATGAAGGCCGAGGACCCGCTGTTCATCCTCTACACCTCGGGCTCGACCGGAAAGCCCAAGGGGGTGCTGCACACCACGGGCGGCTATCTGTTCTGGGCCGCGTGGACCCACGAGCTGGTGTTCGACTATCGCCCGGGCGAGGTGTTCTGGTGCACCGCCGACGTGGGCTGGGTCACCGGCCACAGCTATTGCGTCTATGGCCCGCTGGCCAACGGCGCGACGACGCTGATGTTCGAGGGCGTGCCGAACTATCCCGACCACGGCCGGTTCTGGCGGGTGATCGACAAGCACAGGGTCGAGATCTTCTACACGGCGCCGACGGCGCTGCGGGCCCTGATGCGCGAGGGGGACGAACCGGTGAAGGCGACGTCGCGCGCCTCGCTGCGCCTGCTGGGCAGCGTCGGCGAGCCGATCAACCCGGAGGCCTGGCGCTGGTATCACGAGGTGGTCGGCGAGGGCCGCTGCCCTATCGTCGACACCTGGTGGCAGACCGAGACGGGGGGCATTCTGGTGTCGCCCCTGCCGGGCGCGACCGACCTGAAGCCGGGGTCGGCGACCAAGCCGCTGCCGGGCGTGGAGCTGGAATTGGTCGACGCCGACGGCGCGGTGCTGGAGGGCGCCGCCTCGGGCAATCTGGTCATCACCGACAGCTGGCCGGGCCAGATGCGCACCGTCTGGGGCGACCACGGCCGGTTCTTCGACACCTATTTCGCCGCCTATCCCGGCAAGTATTTCACCGGCGACGGCTGCCGCCGCGACGAGGACGGCTATTACTGGATCACGGGGCGGGTGGACGACGTCATCAACGTCTCGGGCCATCGCATGGGCACCGCCGAGGTCGAGAGCGCCCTGGTGCTGCACGAGGCGGTGGCGGAGGCGGCGGTGGTCGGCTTCCCGCACGACATCAAGGGGCAGGGCATCTACGCCTATGTGACGCTGAACGCCGGCGTCGAGCCGACGGAGGCGCTGCGCAAGGACCTGGTCGCCCAGGTCCGCTCCGAGATCGGCCCGATCGCGGCGCCGGACGTGATCCAGTGGGCGCCGGGCCTGCCCAAGACGCGCTCGGGCAAGATCATGCGGCGCATCCTGAGGAAGATCGCCGAGAACGAGGTCGACGCCCTGGGCGACACCTCGACCCTGGCCGATCCGGCCGTGGTCGAGGATCTGGTGCGGAACCGGGCCGGCGCGGCGGGCGCCTGACCGCCTCCTACGCCCCGGCCAGAAACGCCAGCAGGGCGAAGCTGGCCAGCCAGTGCTCGCCCATATAGTCGCCGGTCACATGGGGCAGGGCGGCGTCCAGATGCACCTGTGCGGCCTCCAGCGCGATGGCGCGGCGCCGATCGTCCGGAGCCAGGGCCGAGGCGATCTCCCGCCAGCACCACGCCCGGCTCAGGTTCAGCCCGTCGAGATGCGCGATCTTGCCGTCCGAGCGGTCGCTGACGCCGGCCGGCTGGAACAGGGTCGCGGGCTGGCGCCGGTCCAGCCGGGGCAGGAAGGCGTCGAACCACTGGGCGAAGGCGTCCGGCGCCATCACCCGCCGCATCAGCACGGCCTCCATCAGGGACGGCGACAGGAACTCGTCCTGCGACGGCTCCCACGCCGGGCAGTCGCGGTCGGCCGCATGCCAGCGCAGGGCGCGGTCCCGGCACAGGGCGCCGAGGGCCTCGCCCCGGGCGCCTTCGGCGTAGTCGAGCGCGAGCCGCAGGGCGAAGGCGGTGTTGTAGTGGGTGCCGACCCGGACCGGATAGTCGGCCAGGGGCAGGAAGTCCGTGAACCGCCCCGCGAAGGCCAGCGTCAGGGGGCGCAGCGTGTCGGCCCGGCCGTCGCCGTGCCGCTCCAGCTCGGCCGCGAGCATCAGCAGCCAGGCCCAGCCGTAGGGCCGCTCGAACCCCCGGCTTTCGGGACGGGCGAGGTAGGCGGTCTCGGCGGCGACGTTCTCCGGCGTGAACAGGTCGTCGGCCAGCATGCGGATCCGCCCGGCCTCGGGCATATCGGGATACAGGCGCGCCAGGGTGAACAGCGTCCACCATCCGTGGACGCAGGAATGCCAGTCGAAGCTGCCGAAGAAGATCGGGTGCAGGGCGCGCGGTCCCTGTACGTCGCCGGGGCCGGCGAGGACGTGATCCATCTTGTTCGGATACTCGCGGGCGACATGGCCCAGCGCGGTGCGGGCGAAGCGGGCGGCGATCTCCGGGGTGAGGCGTTCGCTCATGCTCAGAACCGGAAGGCCAGGAGGTACATCAGGACGATGTTGATCACGAGCAGGGCGGCGGCGGTCGGCAACTGCGCCCGGATGACTCCGTTGAACGCCGCGTCGCGGTCCGGCAGGTCGAGCAGGGCGGCGGGCACCACGTTGAAATTGGCCGCCATGGGCGTGGTCAGGGTGCCGCAGAAGCCCGACAGCATGCCGATGGCGCAGACGATCGCCGGATTGCCGCCGAACTGCATCACCACCAGCGGCAGGCCGACGGCGGCGGTCATCACCGGAAAGGCCGCGAAGGCGTTGCCCATGATGAAGGTGAACAGCGCCATGCCCCCGCAGTAGGCGACCACCGCCAGCAGGCGCGTGTCCAGCGGCAGGTAGCTGGCGAACAGCTCGCCGATGCGGTCGCCGACCCCGGCGATGACGAACACCGCCCCCAGCGCCGCCAGCGCCTGGGGCAGGATGCCGGCCCAGCCGACCGAGTCCATCAGCCGCCGCCCCTCCCGCAAGGGGGCCAGCAGCGGCGGCCGCAACCAGACCATGGCGATGGCCAGGGCGATGGCCACCGCCAGTCCCAGGGCGATGATCGTCGGCTGCTCGGCCCCGAACAGGGGGACGCCCAGGATCGAGATCTTCTCGAGCACCAGAACGCCCAGGATGGCGACGGCCGGGATCATCAGGGCCGGAACGAACAGCCAGTTGCCGCGCCGTCCGGCGCTGGCGGCGCGCTCTTCAGGCGTGGTGGTGTGCGGCCGGCTCTGGCCCAGCAGGCGAAAGCCGGCCAGGGCGGCGAGGGCCAGCACCAGCACACCGTTGCCGAGGTCTCCCAGATACGACCCGAACAGGAAGCTGACGGCGAGCAGGCCCCAGAAGGCGGCCGTGCCGAACCGCCGGGGGTGCTCGCGGTCGAGCACGGTCAGGACCGAGAAGGCGGCGAAGGTCAGGCCGGCGAAGATGTAGACCCAGTCGAGCGTGATCATTGGCCGCTCTCCTGTCCGGCCTCATGGGCGATCGAGCGGTCGAGCCGGATCAGCCGCGCTCCGTGGATGACGAGGGCGCAGACGGCGGTCGGGATGGCCCAGACGGCCAGCTGCCACGGCTCGAGCAGGATGCCGTTGGCCTCGAGGAAGCCCTTGATCAGCAGGATCGAGGCGATGGCGAAGAAGATGTCCTCGCCGAAGAACAGCGCGATGTTGTCGACCGCGGCGGCGTGGGCCCGGATGCGCCAGCGCAGGGCGTCGGGCAGATCGCCGTAGCGGGCCTCGGCCGCCGCCTCGGCCATGGGCGCGATCAGCGGCCGGACCATCTGGGGATGGCCGCCCAGCTTGGTCAGCCCGGCCGCGGCGCTGATCTGGCGCAGGACGAAATAGGCCAGCAGGATGCGCCCGGTGGTGGCGGAGCGGACCTTGCCGACGAGGGCGCGGGCCTGCTCCTGCAGGCCGAAGCGTTCCAGCAGGCCGATGAGCGGCAGCACCAGCCAGATGACGCTGATGTAGCGGTAATCGTTGAAGGCCTTGCCGAAGGCGGCGACGGTGTCGAGGGCCGCCGCTCCCAGTTCGGCGAGCCCGACGCCCGGGGCGATCGCCGCCGCCGTTCCGGTGACGACCGCCGCGACCAGGATCACCGCCAGCGGATTGAGCCGCGCCACGAAGCCGGCGACCAGCACCGCTATGCCCAGCAACACCCACATGGATTGGTCTCCCCCGTTTGAGGGCAAGAGTTGCGCGGTTTGGCGTCCCGGGGAAGGGGAGGTCCAGTGAACAATGGGTCGTTGCCCGGCGTACCGGATGACAAAGTGGGCGCTTCAGCCTTTTCCGAAACCGCCGCCGCCCGGCGTCTCGATGAGGAAGGGCTCGCCGAGCGCCATCCGATCTCGGCCGTCCCCTCAGTTCGGCGCAGAGAGTTGCGCGGTTCGTATTCCGGCGAAGGGGCTGTGAGCCGTCCGCTAGCCTGTCAGGCAGGCCTCCGCGATCGCGGTGACATGACGAAGGTCCGTGCCGCAGCAGCCTCCCAGGACCGTCAGGCCTGGAAACCGCCGACGCAGCTCGCGATGCTGCGCCGCCAGCTCCGCCGGATCGCCGGCGTCGAGCTCAGTCATGGCGTCCAGTTCCGCATGGCTGCAACGCGAGGCGTTGGCGCGCACGCCCCGAACACGCGAGGTCCATTCGGCGCCATCCTCAAGCGACGAGGCGAAGTGGGTCGGGTGCGCGCAGTTGATCATGTAGTAGGCCGGATAGGTTCCGGTGGCCCGGTCGATGGCCGCGACGGCGTCGGCGAGCCGGTCGCCGGCCGGAAGCCGGCCGTCCGTCTCGACGGTGAAGCTGATCGCCACCGGCGCCCCGAGCGCCTGCGCCGCGCGCGTCACCCCGACCGCTTCCGGGACGTTGGTCATGGTGATGGCCGTGAGCATGTCCGCACCAGCATCGGTCAGCACGCCGGCCTGACGGGCATGGTAGGTCTCGGCCTCGTTGACGCTCATGACGCGGCCGGGTTCGTAGCCGTCGCCGCGCGGGCCGATGCAGCCGCTGACGACGACCGGGGTCGCCGCCGAACCGTGCGCCTGCCGCAGCCGAAGCAACATGGCGATGGCTTCGCGGTTGAGCGCGTCCAGCTCGTCCGGGGACATCCCGAGCGGCTCGGCCCAATCACGACTGGCCCTCCAGGTGGCGCTCTCGAGGATGAAGCCGGTTCCCGTACGCCTGGCCAACTCCAGGAAGCCGCGGAAGTAGTCGTCGAGCGCGCGCCGGCCTTCCTCGCTCTGGAGCAGGGTGATCGACGCGAAATGCGGCAGGTCGATGCCGCGGTTGAAGAGGATGTCGGTCTCGAGGCCGCCGTCGGTTAGAAACGGCCTGTCGAGCTGCGGAAGCATCGCAGGGGGCATGAAGGTATTTCCCGGAACCTGAGCCGCCGCAGAATTACCGCAGGCGGACGCGGCTGACCAGTCAGGCCAAGCTTCAGGCCTTTCCGAAACCGCCGCCGCCCGGCGTCTCGATGACGAAGACGTCGCCGGGCGCCATCCGGATCTCGGCCGTCGAACCGAGGGCCTCGCGCGACCCGTCGGCCCGCTCGACGCGGTTGACCCCGACCGCCCCGTCTTCGCCCCCGGCGGCTCCGAACGGCGGAACGCGCCGACGGTTGGACAGGATGGCCGCCGTCAGGGGTTCGAGGAAGCGCACCCGCCGGATCGCGCCGTCGCCGCCCCGGCTGGCCCCGTCTCCGCCCGAGCCCCGCCGGATCGAGAATTCCTCGAGCAGGACCGGGAAGCGGGTTTCCAGAACCTCGGGGTCGGTCAGGCGGCTGTTGGTCATGTGAGTCTGGACCGCTGCGGCGCCGTCGAAGCCGGGGCCCGCGCCCGAGCCGCCGGCGATGGTCTCGTAGTACTGGCGGGCGTCGTCGCCGAAGGTGAAGTTGTTCATCGTGCCCTGGCTGGCGGCCAGCACGCCCAGCGCGCCGTACAGGCCGTCGACCACGGCCTGGCTGGTCTCGACGTTGCCGGCGACGACAGCGGCCGGATAGCGGGGGTTGAGCATCGAGCCCTCCGGCACGATCAGCCGGATCGGCTTCAGACAGCCTTCGTTCAGCGGGATGGCGTCGTCCACCAGGGTGCGGAACACATAAAGGGTCGCGGCCCGGGTGATCGACAGGGGCGCGTTGAAATTGTTGGGGCGCTGGTCGCTGGTCCCGGTGAAGTCGACGACGGCGCTGCGGGCCCCGGCGTCCACGTCGATCCGGACCCGGATGACCGCGCCGTCATCCATCTCCAGTGCGAAGGCGCCGGGCTTCAGGGCCGCGATGGCGCGGCGCACGGCCTCCTCGGCGTTGTTCTGGACATGGCCCATGTAGGCGGCGACCACGTCGCGCCCGAACTCGGCGATCATCCGGGCCAGTTCGTCGGCGCCGCGCGCGCAGGAGGCGACCTGGGCCTTGAGGTCGGCCAGGTTCTGATCGACGTTGCGGGACGGATAGCGGCCCGAGGCGAACAGGGCCCGGGTTTCCGCATCCCTCAGCCGCCCGGCGTCGATGAGCAGGAAGTCGTCGATCAGCACGCCTTCCTCCTCGACCGTCCTCGACGACGGCGGCATCGATCCGGGCGTGATCCCGCCGACGTCGGCATGGTGGCCCCGGGCGGCGACGAAGAAGGCGGGCGTCTCGTCGGCTTCGAGGAAGACCGGCATGATGACCGTGATGTCGGGCAGGTGGGTGCCGCCGTTGTACGGCGCGTTCAGCATGTAGACGTCACCGCGCTTCATGCCCCGGCCGTCCGCGCCGCCGCCGCGCGAGCGGATCACGGTGCGGATGCTCTCGCCCATCGAGCCCAGATGCACCGGGATGTGGGGCGCGTTGGCGATCAGGGCACCGGTGGCGTCGAAGACGGCGCAGGAGAAGTCGAGCCGCTCCTTGATGTTGACCGACCAGGCCGTGGCCTGGAGGGCCTCGCCCATCTGTTCGGCCGCGGCCATGAAGCGGCTGTTGAACACCTCCAGCATGATCGGGTCCGCGTCCGTGCCCAGCGCCGTGCGCGGGGGGAGGGCGGTGGTGCGGACGAGGATCAGGTTGAGAGCGTCGTCGGCCGTGGCGCGCCAGCCCGGTTCCAGCACGGTGGTGCCGGTGTCTTCGAGGATGACGGCGGGCCCGTCGACGGCGGCGCCGGGACCGAAGGCGTCACGGCGATAGACGGGCGTGTCGTGGTCGACGCCCGCCATCCGCACCGGAACGCGGGCGACGGCGGCGGGCTCTCCGGCGGCTTCGTCCGTGAAGGGCGGGGACGCGGCCTGGTCCGAGGCGGCCACGGCTTCGGCTTCGAGGGTTTCCACCACCAGCTTCCTGTCCCCGGCGAAGAAGCCGAAACGCCGGCGGTGCAAGGTCTCGAACGCCGCCCGCATGGCGTCGGCCGGGCCGAACGGCACGGTCAGGGGGGTGTCCGAGCCGGCGAACTTGATCTCGGCGCGGATGAGGGTGGCGATCGAACTCGCGGCGAATCCCTGGGCCCTCAACAGGCCCCGCGCCTCGGCGGTCAGGGCGTCGGCCCGTCGGCCCAGGGCCCCGTCGCCGGCGGTTTCGAGCGGCGCAGCGACGGTGGCCTGCCGGATGGCCCGGACGTCCGCCAGCCCCATGCCGTATGCCGACAGGACGCCGGCGAAGGGGTGCAGCATCACCCGGGTCATGCCGAGGGCGTCGGCGACGAGGCAGGCGTGCTGCCCCCCGGCCCCGCCGAAACAGTTCAGCACATAGCGGGTCACGTCGTAGCCCCGCTGGATCGAGACCGACTTGATCGCCTCGGCCATGTGCTGGACCGCGATGGTGACGAAGCCTTCGGCGAGCGCCTGGGGCGTCGTCTCGCGGCCCGTGGCGCGGGCCACCTCGGCGGCGAGGGCCTCGAACCGCTCGCGCACGGCGTCGGCGTCCAGCGGCTGATCGCCGTGGGGGCCGAAGACGGCGGGGAACTGGTCGGGCCGCAGCTTGCCGAGCATGACATTGCAGTCGGTGACGGTCAGGGGCCCGCCGCGGCGATAGGCGGCCGGTCCCGGCACGGCGCCGGCGGACTCGGGGCCGACGCGGAGGCGCGAGCCGTCGAAGCGGCAGATCGAGCCGCCGCCCGCGGCCACCGTATGGATGCTGAGCATCGGCGCGCGCAGCCGGACCCCGGCCACGACGGCGTCAGAGGTCCGCTCATAGTCGCCGGCGAAATGGGAGACGTCGGTGGAGGTGCCGCCCATGTCGAAGCCGATGACGCGGTCGAACCCGGCCGCCCGCGCGGTCTGCGCCATGCCGACCACGCCGCCCGCCGGTCCCGACAGGATGGCGTCCTTGCCCCGGAAGGCTCCGGCCGCCGTCAGGCCGCCGCTGGACTGCATGAACAGCAGGGGCGTCGCCTCCCCCAGGTCGGCGCCGACACGGTCGACATAGGCGCGCAGGACCGGTGACAGATACGCGTCAGCCACCGTGGTGTCGCCGCGCCCGATCAGCTTGATCAGGGCCCCGACCTCATGGCTGACCGAGATCTGTTCGAAGCCGACCTCGCGGGCGATTTCGGCCAGGCGTCTCTCATGCGCGGTGAAACGCCAGCCGTGCATCAGGACAATGGCGACGGCGCGCAGGCCGGCGGCGTGGGCGGCGGTCAGGTCGGCGCGGGCCCGGTCCTCGTCGAGCGGCTGTTCGACCGTACCGTCGGCGCGGACGCGTTCGCCGATCTCGGCCACCCGATCGTACAACTGGTCGTTCAGAACGATGTGGCGGGCGAAGATGTCGGGGCGGCTCTGCCAGCCGATGCGCAGCGCGTCGCCGAAGCCGCGGGTGATCGCCAGCAGGGTCGGCTCGCCCTTGCGTTCCAGCAGGGCGTTGGTCGCCACCGTCGTACCCATGCGGATGCTGTCCACCCGGCCCGCCGGCAACGGCCCCGGGTCGGCGCCCAGGATGCGGCGCACGCCCTCCACGGCGGCGTCGGCGTATTGTTCCGGGTTGTCGGACAGCAGCTTGCGGGTCTCGAGCCGCCCGTCGGGCGCACGCGCCACGATGTCGGTGAAGGTGCCGCCGCGGTCGATCCAGAAGCGCCAGCCGTCGCGAGCGAGGATCGAGGGCGCACTCATGGGATCGCTCCGGCGGGTTGAGCCCGGCAGGGCCATGCTTGAGCCATGCAAATAGCCGGGTGCGGGGCGGTCCGTCCAACGGCAACCTTCCGTCCGGCCCCCAGCGACCATCCCGGGCGCGATGGCGACCTTTCCGGCCCGGTCCGGCCCCGATTGTGAACGCTCACAATCTGTGCTCTCCTTGGCGTCAGGAGGCGGAGTCCTCGGGGAGAAACGCAGGCAGGCAGGGGCGCGTCGCCGGGGAAACCACGGCTATGTCGCGTTCGCCGCTGCCGACACCCGTCGCGGGCTCGCTGTCGGATCGGAGAACGAAATGCGCAGTTCAGTCTCGGCCCTGGCCCTTGTGGCGGCAGCGGGCCTCGCCCTCGGATCGCCCGCCGCGGCCCAGTCCGCCGCCCCGTCTCCCACCCCGTCACCGGACACGGCGGCGGCCGCCCGGGCGACGCCGGCGCTCTGGCCCCGGGCCGGCTCCCCGGAGGCCATGAGCGATGCGGCCACCGAGGCGTTCGTCACGGAATTGATGGGCCGGATGACGGTCGAAGAGAAGGTCGGCCAGACCATCCAGGCCGACATCGGATCGATCCGCCCGGAAGACCTGCGCGACTATCCGCTGGGCTCCATCCTGGCCGGCGGCAATTCCGGGCCGGGGGGCGAGGAGCGGGGCGATCCGCAAGGATGGGTCGATCTGGCGAGAGCGTTCCGGGCGGCCGCGGCGGAGCGGCCGGGGGCCCGCGTGCCGCTGATCTTCGGCATCGACGCCGTGCACGGGCACAACAATGTGGTCGGCGCCACCATCTTCCCGCACAACATCGGCCTGGGCGCGACCCGCAATCCGGAGCTGATCGGCCGGATCGGCGAGGCGACGGCGCTGGAAGTCGCCGTCACCGGCGCCGACTGGACCTTCGGCCCGACCCTGGCCGTGCCGCGCGACGACCGCTGGGGCCGCGCCTATGAGGGCTATTCGGAGGATCCGGAGGTGCAGCGCGCCTACGCCGGCCCCCTGACGCTCGGCCTGCAGGGGGCGCTGAGCCCCGACGGTCCGCTGCAGCCGGGCCGGATCGCCGGTTCGGCCAAGCATTTCCTGGCAGACGGCGGCACCGACGGCGGGCGGGACCAGGGCGATTTCTCCGGTTCCGAGCAGCAGCTGATCGACATCCACCTCGGCGGCTATGTGCAGGCGATCGACGCCGGCGTGCTGTCGGTCATGGCCAGCTTCTCCGGCTGGAACGGGGTCAAGCACTCCGGCAACGCGACGCTGCTGACCGACGTGCTGCGCGGACCGCTCGGCTTCGACGGTTTCGTCGTCTCGGACTGGAACGCCCACGGCCAGCTGCCGGGCTGCTCCAACGAGAGCTGCGCCGCCGCCTTCAACGCCGGCATCGACATGTTCATGGCACCGGACAGCTGGCGGCCGCTGTACCAGAACACCCTGGCCCAGGTGCGGTCGGGCGAGATCCCCATGGCCCGGCTCGACGAGGCCGTGCGGCGCATCCTCCGGGCCAAGGTCAAGGCCGGGGTGTTCCGCGAGGAACGTCCGGTCGAGGGGCAGCTTCAGCATCTCGGCTCGCCGGCCCACCGGGCGCTGGCCCGGCAGGCGGTGCGCGAGTCGCTGGTCCTGCTGAAGAACGAGGGCGGCGTCCTGCCGATCGCAGCCGGCGCGCGCGTGCTGGTGGCCGGAACGGCGGCCGACGACATCGGCCAGGCGGCGGGCGGCTGGACCCTGAGCTGGCAGGGGACGGGCAACACCAATGATCATTTTCCCGGCGGCCAGTCGATCTGGGCCGGACTGAACGAGGCGGTGACGGCGGCGGGCGGCTCGGCGACCCTGAGCGCGGACGGGGCCTTCGATGAGAAGCCCGACGTGGCCATCGTGGTGTTCGGCGAGACGCCCTATGCCGAGTTCCTGGGCGACCTGCGCACCCTGGATTTCGTCCCGGAGGAGCCGCTGGCCATTCTGCGGCGGCTCAAGGCCGCGGGCGTGCCCACGGTCTCGGTCTTCCTCTCGGGCCGGCCGATGTGGGTCAATCCCGAGATCAACGCCTCGGACGCCTTCGTCGCCGCCTGGCTGCCGGGAACGGAAGGCGGCGGGGTCGCCGACGTCCTGGTCGGGGACGCGGCCGGCGCCGCCCGGCACGACTTCTCCGGCGTGCTGTCGTTCAGCTGGCCCCGCGATGCGACCGGCCGGCCCCTGAACCGCGGCGAGCCGGGCTACGATCCGCTGTTCCCCTACGGCTATGGACTGAGCTACGGCCGGCCCGCCGAGGCGTCGACCCTGTCCGAGGAGTCGGGCGTGACGTCGGCCGCCGGCGGCGCGGACCAGTATCTGGTCAATGGGCGGATCAACCCGCCATGGTCACTGATCCTCGAGGATTCCGGCGGCCAGACCCGGCTGGGCGGCGAGGCCGCCGCCGAGAGTCCGCGCGGCGGAGTGTCCGTGCGGGCCGTCGACGATCTCGCCCAGGAAAGCGGCCGGCGGCTGACCTTCACCGGTCCCGCCCGCGCCCTGATCTGGGGCCCGCCGGTCGACCTTCGCCGCGAAGTGAACGGCGACCTGGCCCTGAGCTTCCGCTATCGCATCGATGCCGCGCCCGCCGGGACCCTGTCGGTCGGGTTCGGGGGCGTCCTGGTGGATCTGACGGACGAACTCGCTGCCGCGCCGGCGGGCGAGTGGCGCACCTGGAAGGTGCGGCTGTCCTGCTTCGTGGAGCCTCGCGCCGAGGCGGTGGAAACCCCGTTCGTGCTGGCCAGCACCGGCCCGGCGACAGTGTCCGTATCGGAGATTCGGCTGAGCCCGGACGTCGGCCCGGCGAACTGCCCTGTGGCATAGCAACAACGATCGAAACGGTTGGAAATCCAAGCATTCGATGTATCAAAACGAGGCGTTGTGAACGCTCTCAACCTGTGCTTAGTTTGATATCAGAAGGCGGAGACCTTCGAGGTAGGAAACCCAGGAGCGCGCCCCTGACCGGGCGTGAAACCCCGCGCCGCCATTACTGCGGCGCTGCGATGGCGGCTGTGTCCGCGGTCGTCGGTCCCCTGTGCCTGCCCCGGCGGCCCCGTTTCGGCAACGAGGGTTTTTGGCGGCGAAGAGGGGGAAGTTCGATGCGAGTGAACCGTACTATCTGGCTGGGCGCGTTGATGGCCAGCAGCGCGCTTTCGGGGCCGGTCCTGGCGCAGGACGCCGGCGATCCGACGGCGACCGAGGTCGAAGAGGTCATCGTCACCGGCATCCGCCGATCGCAGGAACAGTCGATCGACATCAAGCGGGACTCGACCGCCATCGTCGACGCCATCTCCGCCGAGGATATCGGCAAGCTTCCGGACGTCACCGTGGCCGACGCCCTTCAGCGCATCGCGGGAATCCAGGTGCAGCGCAACGCCGGCGAAGGCTCGACGGTGAACATCCGCGGCCTGCCGCAGGTGGTCACCCTGCTGAACGGCGAGCAGTATCTGAGCGCCGGCAACCTCGGCAGCGCCCAGCCCAACCTCAACGACGTGCCGGCGCAGCTGATGAGCTCGATCGTCGTCTTCAAGTCGATGGACCCGCGCAACGCCCTGTCCGGCATCTCGGGCACCATCGACCTGCGCACGCGTCGGCCGTTCGACTTCGATTACGGGACCACCTTCGCCCTGACCCAGGAGTACGCCACCGGCGAGGACACCGGCGAGGACGACTACCTGTTCAACGGCCTGGTCAACTGGCGCACCGACGGCTTCGGCGTGATGCTGTCGGGGGTCGTGAGCCAGTCCAATCTCGGCAACAACTACTCCGGCGTCAGCGGCGGCGTGTTCGGCAACAACGACTGGGGCGGCGGCGGCGACAACTGGATCGCCCCCCACGGCTACGACAGCTTCCGGCGCGTGGTCGAGCGCGACCGCTACAGCCTCAACGGCGCCCTGCAGTGGGAGATCGGGGAGGGCCTGACCCTGACCGGCGAGGCCTTCTACACCAATCAGAAGGAGTACAACCGGGCGGCCGGCCTCAACATCTCCAACCGCTGGAGCGCGCTGGGCTGGACCACGCCGACGGACTTCGAAACCACCGGCGTCACCGGCGGGAACGGCCAGCCCTGGCTCGACGTGGAGGAATACGACCTCGACGTCTGGTGGCTGAACTCGTTCACCGTGAACCGGGTCACCGAGACCGAGTCGACGAACCTCAACCTGGAGCTCGACTACGACAACGGCGGGCCGCTGCGCGTCTCGGGCCGCGTGATCCACGCCGACGCCTCGCTGCTCAGCATGAACGGCCAGGTGCAGGGCGACCTGTCGAACTGGCAGTATTCGCCCGACCGGCAGTTCACCCTGTTCCGCGACCCGAACGACCGGACGCGCGGGCCCTTCTTCCCGGCGTCGATCGCCGCCCTGTACCCGGCCTCGCAGTATTCGAACGGGGTCGTGGGCGCCAACGGCGGCCGCTACATCAATCCGAATCCGCTGGGCATCGGCCAGGATCCGCTGGTCCACCTGAACATCGGAGGCTCGAACACGGTCTGGAGCCAGTTCGACCAGCCGATCACGGGCGGCCTGGGCGCCGGGCACACGCTGACCGACTATATGTCGAACCTCGACAGCTACGCGGTCGCCGCCTTCTCGTCCGAAGGCAACCAGCGCAACGAGTCGACGCTCGACGTGGTCCGCGTTGACAGCTCCTACGACTACGAAGCGCCCCTGTTCGGCTTCGTCACCCGCATCGACGTCGGGGGACGATTCTCGGAGCGCGAGGTCGAGATCGAGAATTTCCACCTGTTCTCGGACTTCTACGCCGGGAACGGGGCCAGCAATCCGAACGGATGCTCGGCGCAGTGGAAGGCCATCGACGTGGTCATGAACCAGAACCAGTGCCAGGCGGGGGAGATGGTGCCCAACCCGGCCTTCAACCCGGCACTGCCCGTCGGCGCCACGCCCGGGAACTGCGGCGACGGCAATGCGCCGAACACCCCGACCTGCTTCCAGGGCTATACCGTCAACCGGCCGACGCAGCTGGACGAGCACAACAACGTCTACTTCCTCGACGACTACGGCTCGATCACCCAGGGCCTGCCCGGCGTCTGGGTCGTCGACCCGAGGGACTTCGACGATGTCACCGCCTTCCAGCAGCGGGTCTTCGGCAGCGCCTATCCGGTCATCATCCCGGGCAACAGCTATGATGTCGCCCTGGTCGAGAAGAGCATCTATCTGACCTCCGGCATCGAATTGGGCGCGCTGCACGGCGACGTCGGCCTGAAGGTGATCCGCACCGAGATGGACGTGCGGCAGAACCTGACCGGGGAAACGCGCAACTACGGCGACACCAATCTGGATGTCGGCGACACCTTCTCCAGCCGCAACTATTTCGACGTCCTGCCGTCGGTGAATCTGGCCTGGGACTTCAACGACCGGCTGAGGCTGCGGGCGGCCTTCAACAAGACCATGATCCCGCTGGATCTGGGCAACTACGGCGGCGGCGTCACCATCCAGACCGCCGATTCGCTGGGCCCCACGCCGGCCGATCCGACCGCTCCACCGGTCGGGGTGCGCCGGGTCACCGGCGCGAGCGCCAACGGCAACCCCGACCTCAATCCGTGGCGCTCGGACAACTACGACCTGACGCTTGAGTACTATCTGGGCCGCGGGACGCTGTTCAACGTCGCCCTGTTCAAGCTGAACATCGAGAGCTTCGTCACCCGCGCCACCGTCAACGACGGGCAGTTCCCGGACCAGGACGGCGTCATCCGCCGCATCGTGCCGGTCAACCGCCCGGTCCAGGGCGAGGGCGGGGAACTGCAGGGGATCGAGCTCGGGGCCAAGCTCGCGATGAGCGACTTCATGCCCGACGGCGGGCTCCTGTCGAACTTCGGCTTCGACGGCAGCGTCACCTACTCCGACAGTTCGCAGAACGCGACCAATCTGTCGGGCGAGGATCTGCCGTTCCCGGACAACTCAAAATACCAGCTGAACGCCGCCGTCTGGTACCAGGACGACCGGCTCCAGGCCCGGGTCGCCTACAACTACCGCACCCCGCGGCTGTCGGGCACCTTCGGCCAGATCCCGATCTACCAGGACACGGCGCAGTACGTCGATGTGAACGTCACCTACGAGGTGAACGACATCATCAGCGTCTATCTGAACGGGTCGAACGTCCTCGGCGAGATCGAGGAGTATTATCTCGAGTTCGAGGAGGGGGCGCAGCAGTTCCATTCGCGCAACCAGTTCGAACCGCGGTACTCCGTGGGCCTTCGCGCCCGGTTCTAGCGTCCCCTGAAGGACTGGCCGGCGACGGAGACGTCGCCGGCCGACTTTTCAGACGGCCTTTTGGGTGCAAGCTTCCCCGATGGATCCAGATCACCGCATCCGGAGCGTGGTCATCGTCGGCGGCGGCACGGCCGGCTGGATGACGGCGGCCGCGCTCGTCCAGCATTTTCGCGGGACGGCCCTGAAGATCACGGTGGTGGAGTCCTCCGGGATCGGGACCATCGGCGTCGGCGAGGCGACCATCCCGACGATCCGCCGCTTCTACGCCCAGCTGGGTCTGGGCGACGCGGAGGTGATGCGGGCGACCGGGGCGACCTGCAAGCTCGGAATCCGCTTTTGCGACTGGTCCGGTCCGGGATCCGACTTCATCCATCCGTTCGGCCTCTACGGCCAGGACCTGAAGGGGATCGGCTTCCACCATTTCTGGCTGGCCGACCGGGCGCGGGGCCAGACCGCGCCCCTGGGCGCCTATTCGCTGGGCGCGTCGCTGGCGGAGGCGGGCCGGTTCGTCACGCCGTCGCCGCGTCCGCCGTCCAGCCTGTCGGTGTTCGACTGGGCCCTGCACCTGGACGCCACCGCCTTCGCCCAGCACCTGCGGGCCTATGCGGAGGCGGGCGGATGCGAGCGGATCGACGCCCGCATCCGGGGCGTCGACCTGCGGCCGGAGGACGGCTTCATCGGCGGCGTGGTCCTGGACGACGACCGGCGGGTCGAGGGCGATCTGTTCGTCGACTGCTCCGGCTTCCGGGCTTTGCTGGTCGGCGAGGCGCTGGCCGAACCCTATGAGGACTGGAGCCAGTGGCTGTTCTGCGACGCCGCCTTCGCGGTGCAGAGCGAGAACGCCCCGGGCGAGGCCCCGGCGCCCTTCACCCGGGTGACCGCCCGGCCGTCGGGCTGGCAGTGGGGCATCCCGTTGCGCCACCGGGCCGGCAACGGCATCGTCTTTTCCAGCCGCCACCTCACCGACGAACAGGCCCTCGCCGACCTGACGCCAAACCTGATGGGGCGTCCGCTGACCGAGCCGCGGCGGATCGGTTTCCGGCCGGGCCGCCGTCGCCGCGCCTGGGTGAAGAACTGCGTCTCGATCGGGCTGTCGTCGGGCTTCCTCGAGCCGCTTGAGAGCACCTCCATCGCCCTGATCGAGACCGCGATCGACCGGTTGAAGACCTTCTTTCCCGATCGCCGCTTCGCCTCACCCGTGCTCGAGGAGTTCAACGACCAGACGGCGCGCGAGATGGAGCGGACCCGCGATTTCATCGTCCTGCACTACAAGTTGAACGGCCGCGACGAGCCGTTCTGGCGGGACTGCCGAGAGGCCGCCATTCCCGGGACGCTGCAGCGAAAGCTCGACCTGTGGAAGGCGCGCGGACAGTTCGTCCGCTACCGCTGGGAGATGTTCCACCCGGCCAGCTGGCTGGCCATCTACGCCGGCTTCGGAGTCTGGCCGGACGGCTACGACCCGGCCGTCGACGCCGCCGATCCGGACCAGCTGTCGCGCAGTCTCTCGGAGATGCGGCGAGCCGTGGCCGAGACCGTGGCCGGGGCGCCCGCCCACGCCGACTTCCTGTCGTCCCTCCAGCCCCCGGTCGCCGCATGAGCACGCCCATGGATCCGTCGAACCGTCGCCCGCTGAGGAAGGTGTGCATCGTCGGCGGAGGCACGGCCGGCTGGATCGCGGCGGCGGTCATGGCCGAGCATTTCAAGGGCAAGCTGTTCGACATCGAACTGGTCGAGTCCGAGGCCATCGGCACGATCGGCGTGGGCGAATCCACCGTGCCGCCGTTCCTGCAGCTGCTGGCCCGGCTGGGGATCAACGAGCAGGAATTCGTCCGGGACGTGGGCGCCAGCTTCAAGCTGGGCATCGAGTTCCGTGACTGGTCGCAGAAGGGCGAGCGCTATTTCCATCCCTTCGGCGGGATCGGGGCGCCGGTCGGACTGAGCGACTTCTACCAGGTGTGGCTGAAGGCGAAGCGCCACGGCTACGCCGCCGGGCTGCAGGACTTCGCCCCGGCCAGCGTCATGGCCCGCGAAGGCCGGTTCACCCTGCCGTTCCGGGTCCCGAACACGCCGATCGCCGGGGCCAGCTACGCCCTGCACGTCGACGCCACCCGGGTCGCGCGCTACCTGCGCGATTTCGCGGAGGCGCGCGGGGTCAAGCGCACCGAGGGCATGGTCGAGGACGTGGTGACGCGGCCGGACGGCTTCGTGGAGCGGCTGCGACTGAAGGACGGCCGTTCGGTCGAGGCCGACTTCTTCATCGACTGCTCCGGCTTCCGCGCCCTGCTGATCGGCAAGGCCCTGGGGGTCGAGCACGAGGACTGGTCGCACTGGCTGTTGTGCGACCGCGCCATCGCCGTCCAGACCGAGAACGTCGGCCCGCCGGCGCCCTACACCCTGGTGCATGCCCAGGATCACGGCTGGCGCTGGCGCATTCCCCTGCAGCACCGCACCGGCAACGGCCACGTCTTCTCCAGCCGTCACCTCAGCGACGACGAGGCGACCGCCGTCCTGATGGCCCAGGTCGAGGGGGAGCCGGTCGCCCCGCCCATGGTGGTGCCGTTCCGGACCGGCGTGCGCAAACAGATCTGGAGCCGGAACGTTCTGTCGCTCGGCCTCGCCGGCGGCTTCATCGAGCCGCTGGAGTCGACCGCGATCCATCTGATCTATCGCGGCATGGACTTCTTCTTCCGCTACCTGCCCGACGCCGACTGCGACCAGAATCTGATCGACGAATACAATCGGCGGATGACGGCGGACTACGAGGAGATCCGCGACTTCGTCATCCTGCACTATTGCACGACCCGGCGGGACGACACGGCCTTCTGGCGGGAATGCCGGACCATGGAGCTGCCGGCGTCGCTCCAGCGCAGGATCGATCTGTTCAAGGTCAACGGCGCGCTGTCCGAGGGGCTCGACGAGCTGTTCCGGGACGTCAATTGGCAGTCGATCCTGGACGGCATGGGAGTGGTCCCGCGCAGCTGGCATCCGCTGGTCGACCGCATCCCGTTCGCGCGCGTCCCGGCCGAACTGGAGGGCGCGCGGGAGGGGCTGGCGCGGCTGGTGTCCCGGCTGCCGACCCACGCCGAGTTCCTCGCCGCCCATTGCGCCGCGGAGCCGCCGCAGCCGGCGGTCCGGTCGGCGTGAGGCCCGCCCTTGCCGGGCCACCGCGAAGCCTGACACAATACCGGGGACCGTAAGGGTTGGGGGCTGAACCGTTGCGCCGCGCCGTCACCATCAAGCATGTGGCTGCCGAGGCGGGCGTGTCGTTGCAGACCGTCTCGCGCGTCATCAACAACGGCCCGAACGTCCGGCCGCAGGTGAAAGAGCGGGTCCATGCCGCGGTCGCCAAGCTCGGCTATGTCCCGAGCATCGCCGCGAGGCGCATGGGGGGGTCGCGCTCCTATCTGCTGATGGCGCTGAACGACCGGGACCGGACCATCGACGCCTGGCGCTCGGGGGAGGGGACGGACTGGGTCGACCAGATGCTTCTGGGCGGCATGCTGAGATGCGCCGAGTCCGGCTACCGGATGATCTTCGAGCTGATCGACACCCACTCGTCGCAGGTCGAGCGGGAGGTCCAGGCGGCGCTGTCGGCCCTGCATCCGGACGGGGTGATCCTGACGCCGCCGCATTCCGACAATCCGCTGATCACCGAACTGCTCGTCCGGCAGGGCCTGCCCTTCGCCCGGATCGGGTCGGAGACGCCGGGTCCCGGTTTCGCCATATCGATGAACGACGCCGGCGCGGCGGAAACGGCGACCAGCCACCTGCTGGACCTCGGCCATCGCCGCGTCGGTTTCATCACCGGAAGCGACGAATACGCGCTCAGCAGCGCCCGCCTCGCCGGTTATCGATCGGCGCTGACGTCCCGCGGCTTCGAGATCGACGAGGCGCTGATCGGACGCGGAGACTTCACCTATGGCTCCGGCGAGGCCGCCGCGAGAGAGATGCTGGCCCTGGCCGAACCCCCCACCGGCATCGTGGCCAGCAACGACCAGATGGCGCTGGCCACCCTCGCCGTCGCCAAGGCCTCGGGCCTCGCCGTGCCCGGGGATCTCTCGATCGTCAGCTTCGACGACACGCCGATCGTGCGTTTCAGCCACCCGCCGCTGACGGCGGTCGTCCAGCCGATCGCCGCGATGACGGCGGCGGCGGCCGACCTCCTGATCCGCGCCAAGTCCAAGGCGGAGGACTTGCCCGGGCAGATGGTGACGCCGTTCGGTTTCGCCGTTCGGGGCTCGACCGGCCGGCCACGCCGGTGACCGGCGCCGGCGGTCCGGTCGATCCGCCACGGCCGCCCGCCTGGTTGCTGCTTTACGCCCTGGCCTGGGGCGGCGGCGTAGTGGCCTATACGCCGCTGCTGACGCTGCTCCTGCCCCTGCGCATCGCCGCCCTTGGCCCTGGGGACAAGGTCGGCGCCCTCTCGCTGGCCGTCCTCGTCGGGGCCGTGACGGCCAGCATCGCCAACATCGCGGCCGGCGCCCTCAGCGACCGGTACGCCCGCGGCCCGGGCGGGCGCCGACCCTGGATCGTCGCGGGTCTCGTCGCCACCGCCGCTTCGTATGGCCTGTTGGGCGTGGTCGACTCCCTGACCGGAATCCTCGCCGCGATCGCCCTGTTCCAGACCGGTCTGAACCTGATGCTGGCGCCGTTGGCGGCGCTGGCCGCCGACGAGGTTCCGGACTCGCAGAAGGGGCTGCTGGGCGGGCTGATGGGCGCCGCCTATCCGCTGGGCGCGCTCAGCGGCGTGCTCGTCATGACCGCCCCTTCACATGAGGCGCGGCTGGCCGTGACGGTCGCGCTCGTCGCGATCCTGGCAGCGCCCTTTCTGCTGGTTTTCCGTGTCCGCGCGGCGGCGCCTCCGCTCATCGCCCCCGCGCCAGCCGTCCGGGCCCGCAAGGCCCGCGACCTCGCCGCCATCTGGGGCGCGCGCCTGCTTGTCCAGGTCGCCGGCGCCATCCTGTTCGCCTACCTCCTCTACTATTTCGAGACCGTCGAGGTCGCAGGGGAGAGGCTCGCGGCCGACCGGATGGCGGTTCGCGTGGCGTGGCTGTGCGGCCTCGCCGCAGCCGTGACGGTCCCGCTGTCGATCCTGCTGGGACGGCTTTCCGACGTCGTGCGGGCGCGCAAGCCGTTCCTGCAGGGCGCCGCCGTGGCCTCCGCGGCCGGTCTTGTCCTGATGGCGCTCTTTCCGGATTGGGCCGTCGCGGCCTGGGGTTACGGCCTGTTCGCGATCAGCAGCGCCATCTTCCTGGCCCTGCAGTCGACCTATGCGATGCAGCTCCTGCCGTCGCCGGACCACAGGGGGCGGGATCTCGGCGTCCTCAATCTGACCAACACCCTGCCGTCGATCCTCGGGCCGGGCCTGGCCTATGCGACCGTGGAGGCGGGCGGGTTTCGCCCCTTGATGGCGCTCCTCGCGGGCCTCGCCATGCTGGCGGCGCTGCTTGTGAGCATCGTGCGGGAGCGATAGCGGGACCGCCCTGTCCCACTCTTGCGGCACGGCCGATCCGCGGACAGCCCGGGGCCATCTCCCTACGTCACCGCCTCCGACAGGGAACCGAGCGTCAGAAAGGGGGAAAGCTCGGTGGGATCGCGGATGGTGAAGTTCGCGAGATAGGCGATCGCCGAGCGGCTGGGCAGGAAGAAATAGCCGCCGCCCCGCAGCTCGATGAAACTCTGCATATTCTTCAGAGTCAGCGGCCCGGCCGCCGTCGGGATGGTGAAGCAGCGATCGCCACCGGACGTGGCCGGAGACGATATCGGGTCCGGCTCCCGGGTCAGTCCGTGGAAGGAAGGGTTGTTGATCCAGGTCTGCTGGACCAGTTCGAACTGGCGTTCGAGGTCGGCGCAGAGGGCCACGAACAACAGGCCGTGCTCCGCGTTCCGGGCCGGCGGCCGGCGCATCGCATAGGCCTTGCGCCGGCGGTCATAGAAGTAGACGCGGCCCCGGCGGAGCAGGGCGTGCCGGCGCGTGATGACCTGCTCCTGCGGATCATCCGGCTCAAGGCTGTCGCGCGGATTGGCGCGGCGGATGTGGGCGCCCAGAGGGCAGGCGTGACCCCGCGGATCGTCACGGCCGTAGCTGAAGTTGTTGTCGGGGCTCCGGTCGCCGCCCGGGCTGTCTTCGGTCGGATTACCGATCAGCGGACGACCATCCCGCCAGCGGCCCATCATCTTGGCCTTGACCCAGTCGCCGGTCACCCTGGAGCCCGTCACCTCGTGCAGGCGGGCGGAGCCGTACTCCCTGTTCAACTCGTCCGCCTTCTCCGCCGCGAACCGGTTGAATCCTTCCACGTCCTGGTTCAGCTGGCGAATGACCAGGAAGGCGCCGTTGCGGCCGAAATCCCGGTTGGCGAACTGTTCGTCGGCGCCCTTGAAGTCCGCGAAACCGAAGGCCATGGCGTCCGCCGCGACCGGCAGATGCTCGGCCTGGTCGCTGAGCGACGGCACGATGACGCTGGGCGCGAAATAGCCCTGGTTGTTCCGATACCCCAGGATGAACTCGCCGGGTTCGACCGTCTCCCGCTCGCCGCCGCGCGGCGAGAACTGCTCCGTTCCCCGGATGATGGGGGCGGCGACGCCGTCCCGGAACCCGAAATGTTCGTAGCTCGCCCGGCTCCGGCGCCGGTCGTCGCCGACGGACCCGTCCGGATGCACCTCGCCCTTCTCATCGAGCTGAACGGTCAGGATCGGGCCGTGAACGACCCGGCCGCCCAGCTTTTCCAGGGCCTCCGTCTGGCGCCTGATTTCGGCGGTCAGGCGCTCGGTCGTCGGTCGGTAGATCATCAGCACCGCGTCGGCCACGGTCTCGGCGGACGGGCCGCCGTCCCGCCACTGCGTCCGGTCGCCGGGACCGCCGGGAGGCGCATCGCCGAGGATGGCGTGGCGGTCGGCCATGCCGACGTTGAACGGCGACGGGAAGGCGGCGGCGAGGTCCAGCGGCCCGTTCGGATCGGAGTCTTCCGGCGTGAATTTCCGCAGTCCGGCGGCGGACAGGGCCAGGTACATCGCGCCGCAGTCTTGCGGGAATTTGCCGAATGACAGCTCCCGGCTGACCGCATCGAGCCACTCCCCCCGCTTCCGCTGATGGGGCGGCAGCTGCAGGGGCATGCAGGCGGTGAAGCGGGCGCCTTTCAGGCCGCGGAACAGCAGCGACTGGATCTCCAGGCTTTCCAGCTCCCAAGGCTGGCGCTGCGCCGACCCCAGCAGGTCCAGCCACGACCGGGCGGCTGTATCGGTCCGGGCCCGCGCGATGCCCTGGTGCACCAGGGCGTTGAGGCGCATCTCACGGGTCGTGAGGTCAGGGAAGCGGCTGTACCAGAAGGCGGTCGGGATTTGATGCCGGCGGACCCAGCGCTTGAACCGGTCGCCGTCCTCCGCGCCCTTGCCGATCAGATTGCGCGACCGGGGGAAGCCTTCGGCATTGCTCCACGCCGCCGTCTGACCCTCGTGAGCGCGGGTGATGAAGTCCTCGAGATAGCTCTCCCAGCTGCCGTCGTAATTCGACTGGAAGATCATCTTGCGGCTTCCCGGCATGCGGAACCATTTGGCGAAATGGATCGTGCCCATGGTCACCACGAACCCCGGCCGGAACCAGTGCAGGCTCTGCCGGATGCCCCACATGGCGAAGGCGAACGACAGGCGACGGACGAGACCCCGCTTGAACGGCGTGACGGCGATGATGTGGTTCTGCCGGTAGTCGGGCGCGTTCTCGCGGGCGACGATGTCTCGCAGACTGTCGGCGTCGGGCGCGGCGTCCTCGACGGCCTCCCGTTTCTCGACCTCCTGGAAGATGGCGAAGGCGAGCCAGGCGAGGGCGGACCAGATCGCGAGCGTGGCGATCACGGCGGCCACCGTCACCACGGCCCAGTGGCTCACCGTGAGATACAGTCCGCCATCGGGCGGCGCCGGCAGTCCGCGGTCCAGCGCGAAGTGGATTGGAACGGCTGTCGCCAGGGTGCTGATCAGGAACAGCAGGACCAGTTTCAACCCGAACCATGACCGGACGATCTTCTCGGCGGGCGCCCAGAATCCCTCGGGCTTGCGCCAGCCCGAGGGGGCGAAGGTCTTGCGCTCCGGCTGGACGACAAAGGCGTCGAGATCCCGGTCCCACGGCCCGGTGCGCAGGCCACGACGGACCGCCGCGAGAACCACGAGCGCGCGGTTGCCCAGTCCGCAATCGGGATCGTCGTGCTTGAGATACTTCCCAAGCTCGGTGTCGACGGCCGTCCGGAGTCGCTTCTGCTTCTCGATCCGCTCGACCGAGAGGCCGCCGGTGCCGAAGAAATTCAGCCCGGTGGGGCCCCACGGGCTGAAGGTCAGGTTCACATAGTGGCGACGCAGGATCTCGACGGGCGGTCGCGTGTCGCGCGGTCGGGCGGCCCGCAGCAACGGCCTCAGCCAGTCGTCTCCGTGGCGGGCGATGAGTTCGACGGCGGGATCGCGGGGGCCGTCGACGTTGAGTTCGATGATGAGGTTGAACGGCCCCGGATCCTTTCCGGCGTCATTCTTCTTGCGGACCGCCGCGCTGACCACGGACGCAGACGCGAAATGGACGATCCCGGTATCCTTCAGACTCCGGGCCACGGCGTCCGTCGCCGGGTTGCCCAGTCGCCTTACCCGCGCCTCGATTTCGGCGGCGTCCACCGCGGGGTCGATGGGCACGCAGACGAGCACCATGGTCTGGATCGACGCGGCGGACTCGTACCGCATGTCCAGCCGGCGGGGGAAATAGCCGGCGCGCTGCATCCGGCCGAGGCGCCCGCGCACCGGGCGCAGATCGGGCTGGCGGAAGAGAACCAGGAACATGGCGGTGATGATGCCGAGGGCGAGGTGTTGGCCGAGGCATTTGTGGGTGGCGTGGCCGAACATCAGTTCCGCGTCGTTGCCGGCCTCGGGATCGAACCTTTCCGGCGCGCGGTAGGCCCTTTTGTCGCGAAGGGCCGACATCGTGGAAACCATCACCGTGGAACCCGCCGGAATCGTGCGGGCGTAGGGACGTCCCTCGCCGACCACCAGGTCCCGGGCCGCGTAGCGCCACTGACCGGGGGCCAGCGCCGGATAGAGCCGGCCGGCTTCCTTCACCACGCGGCGCATGGCCTCGTGATCGCGTCGCTCCGCCGCCGCCCGGGCCGCGCGCATGGCCCCGGGGCGCTTCAGCAGGCCCTCGATCATATTGGCGGCGGCAAGTCCGTTGGTCGGTATGAAACCGACGGCCAGGCCAAGCAGAATGGCGCGAATCTCCGGGTTCTCGAGACCGAGGTCCGGTTCGTCCCGTCGCAGGCGGACCAGCCGGTCAACGAGGGTCAGGTCGGCGAACTTCCGATGGCGAATGTTCTCCAGCCGGCGTTGGGCGCGACCGATGGCGAGGTCGATCACATGGCACAGCCGGACCGCCGCCGCCTTGGCCAGATCGCGCTTTTTCCGGTCGCCGCCGGGGTCCGCGAAAAGCAGTCCGGACAGGGCCATGCACCAGTCGGCGAAGGCGCCGGGGTCCGGGAAGCTGAGGCCGAAATAGCGCCGGCAAATCTCGGTCGGAATGCGAACGGCGAAGTCGCCGATGACGTCGAGTCGACCCTCGCCGCCTTCCACAAGGGATTCGGCGAACGCGGCGCTCCATTGCGAGGTCCGATCGACGTCGCCCGGCAGCACCACCTTGCGGATGATCTCGTTCTGACGGGCCTGCGGAGGGCCGTCCAGGCCGAGCACGAAGTCGGCCTCGGTCGCGCCTCTTCCCCGACCAACCCGAGACAGTTCCCGCATCTCGCGTCCGTAGGGGACATTGAAGTCGTCGGGCCGCTCGAGGGCGTCGACGACATCCTGCTTGCGCGTGATCCAGTAGAAGCCGGTAAAGCGGGCGACCGGGAAGAACTCGCGCAACACCCAGAGTAGCAAGGGCATGGCCGAGGCGATCAGACGTCCCTGCAGCTTCGGCCAGCCGCCGACCGGGGGATAGGACTCGAAGTCGAAATCGGGGAAGCCGCTGACCGGCGCATTGGCGTCATCGGCCTGATCGGCTTCAATCTTGGCGTAGTATTTCGTCATGTCAGCCCCCCCGGGTCCAGGACGATGTGGTGATCCGGGCCACCTCGTCCTGGCCGGGGCGGCGCGTTACGCGCTCCGCTGAGCCTGCGGAGGATTCTCACTAAGGTAGTTTGCCGCCATCGACAGGCTCGTCTTCAGCCGGTCGGGCCATTTACGTTCGACGAACGGCAGCCAGTCAATAAATTCCGGTCGGAAGCTGGGCTTGGCGGCCCGCAGCGCCGTCAGAGCCGCCGCCGCCGCGGCCATGTCGCCCCGGCGATAGTGGGCGTAGATCTTCACCACGCCCGCGTACCAGTAAGCAGGCCGCCGGACGGTCGACTGTTCCACGGCTTCGATCGCGGCGTCCCATTGCTCGAGCATGGCGCGCGCCATTCCGATCTCGGTAAGCACATAATAGATGTACTGCTCGCCCATATCGAGCCGGATCGCCTGGCCCAGCATGCCGAGGGCCTTCTCGGGCTCGTCGTTGAGGTAGTAGGCCGCGCCGAGCTGGGAATAGGCGTAGGCGAGGCTGGGGTTGAGCGAGATGGCCCGCTCCAGCAGATCGATCGCGGCCCTGGTGTGCCGCAGCCAGACCTCGGCGATGCCGGCGAACAGATAACCGCGGCCGTCCCAGTGATCCGCGTGAATGGCGCGCTGCGCCAGGCGCCGAAGCCCCAGTATCTGTTCGGTGTCGCCGCGATTGAGCCAGATCTGCCGCTGACGGAAATAGGCCAGCTGGATGATGCCCTCGGGGGAATGGGGCTCGATTTCCAGGGCCTCGTTGAGCAGCGCCTCGGCGATACGGGTGTTCTCGGGCGTGTACTGATTGTGATGCCAGCGCGCGCGCCAGATCAGATCGCTCACACCCCGGTCCCCGGACGGACGGGCGAGCGCGCGCGCCATCTCGGCGTCGTCGATGCGGGTGGAGAGGGCGCCGACGATCTCGCGCACCAGGTCTCCGAGTTCCGCCGTCGTGCAGCCAGCCGGGAAGTCTGTCCGGCGCGCCCACAGCATGCGGCCGTCTTCGGCGTTGGAAATGCTCGCCGCGAGCCCGAAACTGTTGTCCTGACCCCGCAGCCGGCCCTCGACCACATAGCGGGCGCCGAGGGCTGATCCGATCTCGCCGAGGGTCGAGGTCTGGGTCGAGTAGCTGAAGCTGGCCCCGCGGGCGATGATCGGCGCCCAGCGCAGCCTTGAAAGCTGTTCGATCAGGTCCTCGGCGATGCCCTCCGCCAGATAGTCGGCGCCCGGGTCACCGGTCAGGTTCTCGAATCGCAGGACCGCCACGGCGGGGCGGTCGAGGAATCCGTTGTCCGACGGCGGACGGCTCCGGACGCCCGCGGGGGCCAGCGCGGCTCCGAGGTTCGCTGGAGGCTCGGCGACGCCGGATGGGCGGTTTCCCGAACCGTGGGCGCTTCGCTGGGTGCGCAGCCAGTCCTCGAAACCCTCCTCCCCGGAGATGTCGAGGCCTTCAAGGAAGATGCCGGAGCCGGTCGACGACGACGGAGGGGCGGCGAGCAGATCGACGTCCACCCGGTCGAGGGTCAGGCCGATGCGGCCGGGGCCGGTGGTCAGGAGTTCGCCTTTCGCGCCGTCGAGCCGGCCGCGCAGGTTCGACAGTTCGCGCCGAAGACTGGCCTGGGCCTGGGCCGGCTCGCGCGAACCCCACAGCATGTCCTGCAGCCATCCGCGGGATCGCACGCCGTCGCGTCCGGTCGCGAGCAGGGCAAGCAGGGCCATGCCCTTCTTGCTCGGGATTTCGACACGGGCGCCGTCCGGCCCGAACAGGCCGAACGGACCCAGCAGGTCGAGACGATATCTGACTGCCGATCGAGCCTTGTCCACGGTCCCCACCCCAGATGGTGGTTTCTACCACGCAGCCCACCGGCGCGCGCGTATTTTTCACGCTTTTCCGACGCTTCCGTCACGGCGGCCGGACACCCCGGCCGTATGACCCGCGGACCAAGCAGGCCAACCTTCAGGGACCGCGAGCGGAATATGGACCACCGGGTTCACCTTCGATCCGCCCACCCCGCCATTCGCGGGCGGCGTCATGTCTGATCCCGTGATCAAGGCGATCTTCTTCGATGTGAGGGACACGCTCGGCTACGTCGACCGACCGGGTCATCTGGTCCCCTACAAGCCATCGACGATGGACCTTTTGCAGACGGTGCAGGGGCCGATCGGCGCCCGCATCGGCCTCATCACCAACCTGCCGAAGGAGGTGAGCGCGGCGGACGGCCGGCGGATGATCGAAGAGGCCGGCATCCTGAAGTTCGTCGATCCCCAGGGGCTGGTGATCAACCACGACGCCGGGGTCAGCAAGCCGGATCCCGCGATCTTCGTCTACGCCGCCCGGCAGATGGGGCTGGAACCGGCGGAGTGCCTGTTCGTCGGCGAGAATTTCGCGGAGGTGCTGGGCGCCCAGACGGCCGGGATGAAGGCGGTGCTGAAGCCCTGTCCCCCCGGTCGGGAGTTCATGTTCAAGCCGGTCGCCGCCGGCCCCGTCACCGGCGTCGCCAGCGGCCGGCTGGCCGAGACGATCATGGAGGACGATCACCTGATCGGCCGGCGACTGGTGGTGGCCGCGGCGGTCCTGTCGAAACGGATCGCCGACACCGGCGAGGCCCCGCTGAAGGCAATGGGGATCCTGACCTTTCTGCTCCACGAATTCATCGACGGCTATCACCACAAGGTCGAGGAACGTGTCCTGCTGCCGCTGGCCTTCGCGTTCGGACTGCCACGCCGCGACGCCGAATATGTCTTCGACGACCACGATCGCGGCCGCGCGCATTTCCGCGCGATGAGCGCTTCGCTTGAACGCATCAGGGACGGCGAAACCGGCGCCTACGCCGACTTCCGCGCCGAGCTGGACGGCTTCGTCTCGCTCTACCGCGCCCATGCCCGACGCGAGAACGACGAGACGCTGCCCCGCATCGGCGCGCTGCTCGACGGGAGCGACGACGCGCTGCTGGTCGAACTCATGGAACGGTTCGGACCGGGCGACCTCGGTCCCTGGCTCATGCTGATCGCAACGCTCGAAAAGGAGCTGGGAATCCAGCTGGAGGAGAGAACGGTGCCGGACATCAAGACGATTGGCGTGATCGCCTATCACCGCTGCGGCGAGCAGGACACGCTCGTCCCTTACGAGATCCTCAAGCACGCATCGATGGTGCTGGGACAACAGACGCCGACGCGCTCGCTGGGCGTCCGGCTGCTGCGCCAGAACGCCGCCGACCCCGAGCTCGTCGAAATGCAGATGGGCACCCGGGTGATGACGGACGGCGCCGTGGCCGACGGGGAGATGTTCGATCTGCTGTTCATTCCGGGAGGGCTGGGCAGCGGCGAGGCGAGCAAGGACCAGGGTCTGCTCGACCTCGTCCGCCGTCATCACGCCGCGGGCAAGGTGGTCGCCACCAACTGCTCCGGAATCTCGATCCTGCACCGGGCCGGCATCCTGGGCGACACGCCCGTGACCTCGGCCGCCACCGTGTCCCGCCGGCTACTGGCGGAGGGCGCCAATGTCCTGCAGCCGCGGACCATGTGGGCCGGCGCGAAGGAGGGGACGATCTGGACCTCCGCCGGCGGCAGCGGCGTCCACGGCAGCACCGTGGCCATGATCGCCAACTATTTCGGCCGCGAGGTCGGGACCTTCATGGGCATGGGCTGGGACACCTATCCGGCCTATGGCGACGCCATCTTCGAAGAGCGTGGGCCCCAGTATTTCAGCTTCCCGATCCTGGAAGCGCAGATCCAGGACGTGCTCGAAGACATCCTGCTGCCGAAGGTGGGCGTCTGATGGCCTGGGATGTCGGCTTTCGACTGCCGCAGACCGGCTTCTTTACGCCGGACCAGCTGGCGGGGCTGCGGGCGCTCTTTCGGGCGATCCAGCCGACGGATGTCGAGCGTGGCATCCCGGGCGCGGACGACAGCGGCGCGGCGGACTTTCTCGATCGCCTGCTGGCGCGGGTGCATGAGAGCGACGGGATTCACATTCATACAGATCTTCCCAAATGGGCGGACCGGTATCCCGGTTGGCTGGCGCAGTTCGACCGGATCGCCCGGACGTCCTTCGGCGTACCGCTCGCGGATGTGACGCCGGCCCAGGCGACCGATCTCGTCTCCGCGCTGGAGGAGGGACGCCTCGCGGGCTTCGACGGAGACCAGCGCGGCGTCTTCGTCACGATCTGGCGCCACTGCCTGCAGGGCTGCTGGTCGGACCCCCGCTGGGGCGGCAACCGCGACCGCATCATGTGGCGCTGGCTCGGCCACCTCTACGATCCCCAGGACGTGGCGGTCGGATTTGCCGGAGGCCATCATGCCGACCATTGAGAACCCCGATGTCCTGATCGTCGGCTCCGGGGCGGGCGGCGCCACCGCCGCCCATGTGCTGACGCAGCGTGGCTTTTCCGTCGTCATCCTCGAGCGCGGCGGGCACAGCAACGCAGAGGATTTCATCCCGCTGGATGAACTGCATTTCCTCGATCACGAGGCCCTGATCCCCAAGCAGGACGAGGATCCCCAGCTCTACATCGATACCTCGAAGCCCGACGCGGCGCCGGTCGAAAGCAAGCGCTGGTGGATCACCAACATGGTCGGCGGTTCCACCAACCAGTGGGAAGCCAACCTTCCCCGCTACACCGACGCCGATATGGCGGTGACCAAGTACCTCGACGGCGAACCGGCCGGCGCAAGCATGGTCGACTGGCCGTGGACCTATGAGTCCTTCCAGCCCTATTTCGAGCGCGCCGAATGGGACTGGGGCGTGTCGGGCGAGGCCAATCAGACGCCGGCCCAGGAGCCGACCCGGCCGGGATACGATTACCCCATGCCGCCGATCCGGGAGCACGGGTCGTCGAACTTCATCCGCGCCATCTTCAATCGCGCGGAGATGTACCCCTATCGCAGCCCGCGCGGGATCAATTCCCGCACCAACGACAGCCGACCCGGCTGCCCCTTCTGCGGCTTCTGCCAGGGCTTCGGCTGCGCCTCCAACTGCCGCTCGGGGGCTGCCGACACGGTCCTGCGCAAGGCGCTGTCGACCGGCCGCTGCGATCTGCGCATCGGGCACAATGTCCTGCGGGTGCTGCACGAGCCGGCGCCGGGAACCTCGCGCGGCCATCGCGTCACGGGTGTGGAGTATGTGACGGAACCGGGCGGACCGGTCCGGACGATCAAGGCCGCCAAGGTCATCGTATCGATCCAGGCGATCGAGTCCGCGCGCCTGATGCTGAACTCGGAGATTCCCAACGAGAACGGGTTGATCGGCCGTTACCTGACCTACCACACCAAGGGCGACCTCGAGTTCACCTTCCCCGGCCAGCCGCACTGGGGGTCCATGGATCCCGACTTTCCCTTCCAGCCCAGCACCGCGCTGGGCAGCCTCCAGCTGCGCGACCTCTATGTCATCAACGACCCGGAGGCGACCTGGTCCGGCGGGCGTCTGACCAAGGGCGGCAAGTTCTCGATCTACGACCCGGTGACCATCAATCCGCCGCTGAAGGCGCTCTACCGGACGGCGATGGGCGAGGCGAAGTCCGGCAACCTGTGGGGCAAGCATCTGCTCGACCGGATGGTGGAGTTGCGGGAGGAGGGCGGCGTGTCGTTCTCGTTCACCGGCGAGACCATGTCGATCTACGACAACCGCGTGGAGATCGCGGACGGCAGGCAGGGGCGTCCCGACCGCCGTGATCCGTTCGGCCAGCCTGTCGCCCTGACCTTCTACCAGCACCACGACTATGACCTCGCGCTCAGCCGCTACTGCCTGGACAGGGTCAAGGCGGTGGTCGGCGACGGGGGCGGGGTGCTGCGGGTCGATCGGCCCCAGACCCGCGCCAATCCGGGCTACGGCCACAACCACGGCACCCTGCGGGCCGGCGTGGATCGCGCCGCCTCGGTGCTCGACGCCGACTGCCAGTTCCATCAGGTCGAGGGCCTGTGGGTGGTCGACGCGGCCTTCATGCCGACGGCCGGCGCCAGCAACCCTTCCCTGACGATGATCGCGAACGCCTACCGCGTCTGCGACGGCATCCCGAAGGACTGACCGAATGGCCAGCCTGATACATTTCGTCGGCTATACGCTGGCCGCCGGGGTCACGGACGAGAAGATCGCGCGGGTCCGCGACGGCTTCGCGGCGCTGACGGACGCCGTCGACGGCGCCGAGCTGGTGTGCATCGGTCCGAATGTCAGCCGCTCGGCCTTCGCGCGGGACTGGCAGTACGCCGCCGTGGTCCGCCTTCGCGACCCGGCCGTGCTGGCCGCCTACATCGCCCATCCCGTGCATGACGCTCTCGGGATCGAAACCCGAGACGGCTTCTACGACCGGTGCGCCGTGCTCGACATCGAGACGCCGGACGGGCCCGACCCGGATGTCGCGCGATGACGGCCCTGTTGCGCCACCAGATGCAGCGGGCGCTGGGCAACTGGCGCGACGACCTCTCGCCGGAATGGCGGACCTTCTTTGGCGAGGCGGAGCCGGACTTCGACGCCGTGCCCGCCGCCCTGACCTATGACGATGACGGCCCGGTGATCCCGCCCCGCAAGGGCGCCCCCCTCGACGGGGCTCCGGTCGGGGCCCACATCTTCCGCGCGTTCGACGGCCTGGCCCCGCGCGACGTCCGGGTTCTGGTGGTCGGTCAGGATCCCTATCCGAACCGGACCCGGGCCACTGGCCGCGCCTTCGAGGACGGGGCGCTCACCAGCTGGTCCGGGTCGGTCGCCGTCAGCCTGAAGCATCTGATGCAATCGGCCCTGGCCCTGCGGTTGAACCGGCCCGAGCTGGCGGCGAACGACGCCGCCTGGGCCGTCGTCAGGCAGGACGTGCAGGCCGGCCGGCTGTCGCTTGAGGGCATCGCCGAACATTTCGACCGGCTGCAGCTCGGCAACGGCGTGCAGTTCGTCAACGCCGGCTGGACCCTGACCCGGTTCAGAAGCGGCGGCGGCCCGGAGCAGGTCGCCCATATCGCCATGTGGCGCCCGGTCATGACGCGGCTCCTGCGCGGCCTCGCCGAGAGGCCGGACGCGGCATGCGTCTACCTGCTCCTCGGCAAATTCGCCCAGGACCTGTTCGATGCGAGCGGGGTCGAGGTCGCCGCCCGCCGTGACGGGGCCTGGGGCGTGCGGGTGATGCGTGTCGACCATCCGCATCCCAACGCTCCGGGCTACTTCCAACATCCCAATCCCCTGGCGCGCGTGAACGCGGCTCTCGAGGCCATGACCGCGCGCCCGGTGGATTGGTAGGGCGGGGAGATTCGACGTGAAATTCGCCGCCTATCTGGGCAACCGGGCCCACGCTCCCGAGAACTGCAGGTTGGCCCTGATCAGCGGATACACCGGCGGCTGCCACGCCCTGCACCTGGCGCTGAGGCTGTCCGGCAGCGGCCGGATCGTCCTCGCCGCGGACGCCGATACCGAAGCCGCCACGGGAACGCCGGGCAGGGTGGGCGCCCTGACGGTGTCGGAGTTGCGCCAGCGCGATTTCTCGCACGCTTTCCGTCCCCGGGGCGTCGAGGCGGGCGATCCCGAGTTTCACTTCCTCAACCCGGCGGTTCCGGGCCGCCGTCACCTGATCGACGCGCTCGACGAGATCATCGACGAGCTGCCCGGCGACGTGGACTGGGTGCTGGAACTACGCGGCGACCCGGACGACCCCGCGAGGGACGCGACCGCCGCCCAGGTCCTCGGCCAGCTGATCGCCCAGCGAGGCGTGCAGCGGAGGGTGGTCTTCGCCTCGACCTCGGCCGAAATCCTGTCCGCCCTGAAGGCCCGCTGCCCGAGGGCGCGAACGGCGGCCATTCTGGACGGACCGCCGCCGCCGGCGGCGGATATGCTGATCGTCACGGCGGCCGAGCTCTGGCGGGACGGGGGCTGGTCCGCGCGGGCCGACGAGATCCGGAGCCTGCTCGCCGGCGGTCGCTGGCCCGGCATGGCCTACCTTGTGGCCGGGGGCGCGCTGCCGCCCGGACTGCTGGACGCGGTGGAGGCGGCCGACTGGATTTCCACGGTGGCGGTCGATTCCATGTTCGACGTCGCCGCCTGGCGCCCGGCCTATGTCCAGCTTCACGAGACGTTCGCCGGGCAAACCGCGAACCGCGCCCGCTTCGCGCTCGGCTACGCCAAGGCGAACCCCTATGCGCACGTGACGTGGAACGACGGCGTCCATGTCGACATCGCGCCGTATGACGGCGACTTCCCGTCCCGGCCCCCGGACCCGGTCGCGCGGCGTCTGGAGGAGCTGCGCTGGGACGTCATCAACATCGGCAAGGAATGGCCGTACTATTCCGGCGGCGGCCTGGGGGCCAAGCTCGGCGTCAGCGGCGATTTCGCCGCGGAGGTCACCTACGCGGTGGCCAGGGTCGGTCAGGCCACGACGCTGGAGATGGCGGTCGTCAACGTCGATCCGGGCGCGCACCGTGACGCGCCGCCCGTCACCTTCCGGGACAAGGACAGCTTCTTCGACCCGCACGGGGCGCCCCCCTTCGTCGGGGTGGAGCACGACGAGGACGACGGGTTCCGCATCAACTGGAACCTGGGCGCCGAGTACGACAACAACCAGTACGGCGGTCCCGTCGGAGACGGCGCGGCTCCGCGCGGCGCGACGCTGAGGCTGGAGCGGCGGGGCGCCTTCTTCGCCGCCTACTATCGCCGGCCGGTCGACGTCGTGGGCGGCGCGCTGCCCCCGCGCGACTGGGTCTGCGTCGGAGTGAGCCAGAACGAGTCCCTGAATTCGAAGGTCTTCCTGCGTTGCGTGGGCAAGCGCTGGCGGCAGGAAAAGGCCGACGATCCGCACCTCTATGAGCCCGTCATCCCCAACCGGATCTCGTTCCGCGATCTGTCGATCACCCGCTTTCCAACTCCGGATGGAGACTGACCATGCCCCAGCCCGTTGATCTGGCCCGCTACATCATCGACTACGGAACCGCCGCCGACGAGCCGGTCGGCATCGAGGACCTGGGCCTCCTCGCGGACGAGGGGCTGGGCCTGCGCTGGCCGGCGGGGCAGGCGCCCCGTCCCCAACCGTGGCCGGACGCCGAACGCCCCGACGCCCACGATCCGCTTCCGAACGCCGATATTCTCGTTGTGACATGGACCGTCGCTGAGCACCGGGCGCTGGCGGATGTCCTGACGCCGGGGTATCCGTCGCGAAGCTGGCAGCATTACCGCAGGGGCTTCGAGTCGGACTATCGCGACCAGATCCGCGAGGGGGCGCCGGCCCTGAAAGCGAACCGGCTGGGGTCCTACTTCCGCACGTCGATCGGCGATACGACCCTGGTCTGCTTCAAGTCCGAACTGCACCTCAACCAGGACGGCAAGCCGACCGGCGACGGCACAGCCACCCTGCCGGTCAAGGACCTGTTCCGGCAAATGATCGAAGAGGTGCGTCCCCGGCTGGTCATCACCGTCGGGACCGCGGGGGCGACCTTCCCGCCCAAACGCGAGACGGTGGTGGCCGGAACGACCTGCTCGCCCCATGAACTGGGCGACATCATCATCACGCGCGGCGCCAAATTCCGGCTTCAACGCGAATTCGCCAACGAGGCCTTCGCCCGCGCCGGCTACCGCTGTGACGGGTTCGCCATTCCGGGAGACAGGCTCGAGGCGGCCCGGGACCTGCTGAAGGTGAACGCCGGCATGCTCGCCGAGCCGGCCTTTGGTCCGCCCCACACCGGCTATGACGGGGCGGCGCCGGCGCCGGGCTTCGCCAATGCCCCCGACCTCAAGATCGACGGCCGGGACTTCCCCGAATTCCATCCAATCCTGACCACCGACTTCTTCGAGTTCGGGACCTCGACCAACGGCCTCGAGCACGAGGGCTGCGGGGTCGAGATGGGGGACGCGGTGCTGGGCCTGGTCGTCGAAGAGATGAAGGCGGAGGGACTCGCCACCCCGCACTGGCTGGTCATCCGCAACGCGTCCGATCCCCAGATCAACGGCGACCTGCCGAACCACGCCACCCCGGGCGTCCCGCGGGAGTTGCGGCGTCAGCTGGACATGCAGGCGCACTGGGCGGTCTGGTACTACGAAACCTATGGCTACTGGACCAGCGTGAACAGCGCGATCGCGGTCTGGGCGATGGTGGTCTGAGATGGCCGCGGCGACCAGCAACCTCCCGGTTGAGGTCGAGCTTCTGTTCGACGTCATGCCCTGCCAGGCGATGCGGCGATCGTACGACGGCGCCGAGGACGCCCACGCCTGCTCGCATTTCGCCGAATGGGGCCTGCTGCACAGCTATGACTACGCCGACGACGGTCCGCCCGCCGTGCCGGGCGTGGTGCAGCCGGCCCGGTACGCCGGCAAGCGGCATGTGGTCCCCGAAATCCTGTCCGGCTGCCGCAAGGCGCCCATCCTGGCCGTCGGGATAAACCCCAACCTGCCGGGCTGGCGGGACGGCGACCGGAACGCCATCCACCCCTATTTCGACGACTACCTCCAGTACGCCCACTATTTCCGCTGGCGGGCGCTGGACAAGCTCGACATCCCGATAGGCGCGTACGACCGGCTGCTCGACGGGCGGGACGACGACACGCCGCAGTCCGGCCGACCGTTGACCCGGGTCGGCGGGCCGATCGACGTCACTCCGGCCCCGGTGATGATGTACCGCCAGTACCAGACGCTTCTGGATGGCCTGGCGGAGTCCATGGGGTGGGAGGACCATAACCTCGCGGTGGGCGAGGACATCGCCTACGCCAATATGGTCGCCTGCGGATCCGCGCGATGGACCACCAGCCTGCGCCCCGGCGAACAGGATATGCCGCTGATGGGCGAGGACCGGGCGCGGGCGATCGTCGACGAATGCTTCAACAAGCGCGCCCATTTCCCGCGCCAGCTGCTCCAGAGCCTTCCGGCGGTGGTGATTGTGTTCAGCAACACGACCGCCGACGCCTTCATCTCGCGGTTGGGGCGCCACTTCACCAAGGGCGAACCGGTCGTCGGCGAGGGCGTGAACAGCCTGCTGCGCCGGGAGATCCGGATGCGCCTCGGGCGAACCCGCGAGGGCGAGGAGATCGACGCGCGGGTGATTTTCTCGCCTCACGCCTCCGCCAATCCGGCGCAGTTCGGCGAGCAGCGCGAACGCATCATCGGGCACCTGCGCGACGAGGTCGAACGCGGCGCCCTGACCCTGAACCCGCGGACAGGGCATCTGGCGAGGCGCCGGGGCGAATGCCGGTTTTGCGACAACGCCCTCTACAAGATCGGCGATTGCGCCTACCGGGCCGAGCTGAATCCGCTCGTCGATCCGGCCGCGATGCAGCCGCTCGACGACACCGGCTCCGCCGACGCGCCGGACCGCGAGGAGCATCTGCGCCTCCTGTCGGACTTCATGAACGTCGACCGGCCGGTCAGCGACGAACCGGCGATCGTGCCGCTCGACGCCGCGGCGCCGTCGGCGCCCCGGCTGGCGTTGCGCGGCCGGGTGGTCACGATGAAGGATGGCGCGGTCATTCCGGACGGCTGCGTCTACACCCACGCCGGCGTGATCGTTGCGGTCCAGCCTTCGGACGCTCTGCCGCCCCCGGGCTTCGAGGCGGTCGCCAGGGTCGGGACGGGCGGGGTCATCTTTCCGGGCCTGGCCGACCTCCACAACCATCTGGCCTACAACATACTCAGCCTGTGGGCCCCGGACCGGGCGCTGGTGAATCGCAGCCAGTGGCTCCGGAACATCGACTACAGGAGCAAGGTCGGCCAGGTCATGGACGTGGTCGCGAAACAGGAGAGCCTGCGGCAGGCGCTCGTCCGCTATGTCGAGGCCAAGCTGCTGCTGGGCGGCGTCACCTCCGGACAGGGCATGGTGACCAAATACGGCGGGCGCGCCGACTTCCGCGGCATCGTGCGTAATTTCGAACAGTCCGATGACCTCGACCTCGCCAGCATCCGTCACAAGATCACGGATCTGAAGCCCACCGAGATCGCCGAAGTCCGGGAGGTGATCCAGTCCGGGGCCCGATACTTCTTTCACCTGGCGGAAGGCACCAACGACGCCGCCAACGCCCAGTTCAGGATGCTGGTCGAGAACGACCTCCTCGCGCCCAACCTGGTCGGAATCCACAGCCTCGGCCTCACGGCCGCCGACCTGGGCGCCCTTGGCGTCGCCGGCGCCTCGGTGGTCTGGTCGCCCTTCAGCAATTCGATCCTGTACGGCCGCACCCTGAACGTGGCCGATCTCAAGGCGTCGGGCGCCGCGTTCGCTCTCGGCAGCGACTGGACCCCGTCGGGGAGCCGCAACCCGCTCTGCGAGATGAAGGTCGCCTGGCTGACGGCCCGGTCGCAGGGTCATCCGCTGTCCGCGGAGGATCTGACCAGGGCTGTGACTTGCGACGCCCTGGTCATGGCCGGCTGGGGCGACCGGCTGGGGACGCTGGAAGCCGGCAAGTTCGCGGACATCGTCGTCGTCCGCGACCGCGAGGAGGCCGATCCCTATGGCAGCCTGCTGGCGGCGACCGAGGCCGATATCCGGCTCGTCGTCGTCGCCGGTCATCCGCGGTCGGGCGACGCGGACCTGATGCGGGGCTTCTACCCCGCCCGGGACCTCGAGAGCGTCGCGGTCGGGGGCGGCGAAAAGCTGATCAAGCTCAGCCATCCCGCGTCGCCGCTCAACGACCTGAGCCTCGCGACCGCCACCCAACGCCTGTCCGCCGCCCTTTCCGACCTCCATGCCGCGCGTGAAGCCGCGGCGTTCGAGCCGCTCGCGGACGGCGAAGGCATCGGGATCGAATTGCCGCTCGAGGAACTGGAGGCCGACATGGTCGGCGAATTCGAACCCCTCGCCGACCCGGTGCTGCCCGGATCCGTGCCGCTGGATCCCCTGACCCTGATCGACGACCCGGACTTCTGGGCCCGTCTCGACGCCATCGAACATCTTCCCGACGCTCTCAAGGGAGCGGCCGGTTTGCGGAGGTTCTATGCTCCATGACGTTGCATATGGTCACCATACTGCCGCTCGACGAGGACCAGGCGAAACTCGCCCGGAGCGGGTTCGCCAAGGGCGTGGTTCCGATCGAGGAGGGCGATTACCTGCTCGGTCTCGTCGAGTCGGAGGTCGAGACCGAGCTGATCAACGCGGGCCTTATTCTCACTCGAAATGATCCCGCATCCCGGGACGCCGGGGAGGAGGCCGCGGCGTACGAAGACACCATGACGCTCGACGACATGGCGGGGGGCGCGGACACGGCCGGGCCGGTCATCCTCACGCTGGAGCGGCCATTGACCAGCCAGGATCGTAAGGTTCTGGATGATGCGGGCCTGACGCTGGAAAGCCGCCTGTCGAATCTGGCCTATGTCCTGAAGGCGACCGGCGCCCAGTCCGCCGACCTCGAGCAGGCCCTCCCGGGTCGGGTCAGGCCCTACGGAATGCGCGAGACGCTCTGCGATTGCCTTTACGAACAGGTCCATGCGGGACTGGTCTCGGGTGACGCATTCGACGACGCGCTCCTGTCCACCACCGTACTGGACGATTTCAGCGGTCCGGCGGACGGGCCGTTCGACCCGGGCGTCCGGGCTGAGATGACGAGCCTCGGGTCCCGGTCCGCCGTCCCGCCCGGTCTCGACCGCGGTCCCGCGAGTTCGGGCTCGGGGATGGAGGCCGCGGCGGTCACGCAGCCTGAGCCGGAAGCCTACGACGTCCGCTGCCATGACGCCCGGGAACTGCCCGCCGTCGCCCGGTCGATCGGGGACATGGAGGGCGTGACCGACGTCCAGTTCTCCGCGGACCGCATCCGCTTCTGGATCCAGGCCGACGAGGCCACGATGAACAGCATCATCGCGAGGCTCGGCGCCTTGAACAAGACCAGCAGGATGGAGCGCTACGTGCCGCCCGAACCCTTGCTGGAGTTCGCGACCGCATCGACCTGGGACACGGAGCCGGTCGACCGCGGGATCGTCGGCCTCTCCGGCGCCGGCCAGCTGGTCGCGGTGGCCGACACCGGCTTCGACGTTCAGCATCCGGACTTCGAAGACAGGTTCGATCTGGAGCTGATCGCCACGCCCGAGAGCGCCCGCGATCCTGACGGGCACGGCACCCATGTCGCGTCGATCATCGCCGGAAGCGGAGCGGCGAGCGACGGCAGGCTGGCCGGAATGGCCCCCGGCGCGCGGCTCTGTCTGCAGAGCCTTGGCGGGCCGAAAGGGGCGCTGGAAGGCGTCGGCATCGGCATCAAACACCTGTTGCAGAAGGCGTATGACAAGGGCGCGCGAATCCACAATCTCTCGTGGGGTTCGCCGGTCGCCAGCAACTATGTCTTCAACTCGCTCGAACTGGACGAATTCGTTCGCGCGAACCCGGATCATCTCGTCATCGTTGCCGCCGGCAATTCGGGACGTCAGAGCAGCGACGAGCCGAACCGGATGCAACTGGAGTCGCTGTACGCTCCCGCCAGCGCCAAGAACTGTCTCACGGTCGGCGCCTGTTGTTCGCCCCGCGCCGACGGCCCGTACGCCGGACAGACGTGGGGCGCCTACGACGGTTCGAACCCTCCGACCCTCGATCCCTATTCGAGCCTGCCCCTGACGGGAGACCCGAATATCGTGGCCGCGCTGTCCAGCCGGGGCCCGACCGGGGAAAGCCGGATCAAGCCCGATCTGGTGGCGCCCGGCGTCGGCATCGCCGCCGCCCGGAGCGCCGACTCCCCCGACCCCCGACATCCCTATCCGGCGCAGCCCGACCTCTATGCCTTCCGGAGCGGCACCAGCATGGCCGCGCCGCTGGTGGCGGGGGCGGCGGCCCTGCTGCGTGAGTATCTGGCGAAGCAGGCCGTACCCGCGCCCAGCGCCGCCCTGATGCGGGCCGCGCTCGTCAACGGCGCGGTCTGGATGACCGGCGTTTCGGGCGAGGACGACCGGATCGGTTCGCCGAATTTCCATCAGGGCTTCGGCCGTCTCGTCCTGTCGCGCGTCTTCCCGCTCGACCAGGCGTCTCCGATGCAGCTGCGGGTCGTCGACATCGCCGACGACGATCCCAGGGCCCTCGTGGCCGCCTATCTGAAGACTGGGCCCTCGAACTGGACCGGACGGATTCTCGTGCAGGACGCCGCCGAACCCCTGTCCATCACCATGGCGTGGACCGACCCGCCCGGCCCCGGTCTCTCGCACGAACTGGATCTGGTGGTGATCAGTCCGAGCCGGAAGAGCTACATCGGCAATGCCGGCATCGTGCGGCCTGCCTGGCAAGGCACTGACCGGTCGAACAATGTCGAGAAGGTCCGGGTGGATGACCCGGAAACCGGAGAGTGGCGAGTTCAGGTCCACGCCCGGAACACCTTCAGGGGCCCGCAGGGATTCGGCCTGGCCGTCACAGGCGCCGTCTCCGACTGGATCGAGCCCTGACTCTGTCGGGGGGATCCCGTTCTGTCGACCGTCCGCCAGGCCCGGCCTTACCGACAATTAATGGGACATCGATTCCATAAGCACTTATGGAGTGAGCATGAACCAGGGCCTCGGCACCCAGCTCCGCCATTTGCTTGAACTGCTCGATGGTGCGGTCGCTGAGGCCTATGCGCGTGAGTCCCTGCGCTATCGCCCGCGCTATACGCCAGTCATGCGCGCGCTGATCGCATCCGAGCCCCGCGCCATCAGCCAGATCGCCGAGGTCGCGGGGATCTCGCAACCCGCGGCCACACAGACCGTGAGTCTCATGATCCGCGACGGGCTGGTGTCGTCTGAACCTGGCCCGGACGCCCGCCAGCGGATGATCCGGTTGACGGCGGCGGGACGGGACCTTCTGCCGGGCCTGCAGGCGTGCTGGCGCGCAACGGCCGCGGCGGCGGGCGACCTCGATGCGGAGCTGTGTTGCCCCCTGTCGCAGGTGCTGGCCGATGCGATCACTGCGCTGGAACGGAAATCGTTCGCAGATCGCCTCGCCGAGGCCCGCCCTCCCACGTGACTTCAGGCCGAGGTCCCACGTCAACGCCCAACTGAACAGCCCGAGAAGGATAGGCGGAATGAGAAGACATGCAGTTGCATTGGCGCTTGCGGCGACCCTGGCGGTCGGCGAGACGGCGCTCGCACAATCGGCGCCGGCGGATGGGGCCGAAAGCGCAGTGCAAGCCCGGCAGGGGCTCGATGCGACCGCGAGGCGAGGCGTCGTGGAGGCGGCCGTCAGGCTGCTGACCGAGGCCTACGTCTATCCGGACGCGGGACGTCAGGCCGCGACTGTGATTTCCAGGAATCTTGCGGCCGGCGAATATGACGCGATCACCGAGCCCGGCGCCTTCGCCCGGCGCCTGAGCGAGGATCTGAACGATGTCGCCCACGACAAGCATCTGCGGGTCTTCGCCGAAGGGCAGGGCCCTGAACGGGACGGGGACAATGGACCGCCGCCACGCAGTGAACTCGGCTTCGCCCGCGTGGACGTGCTCGATGGAAACGTCGGCTATGTGGAGCTTACCGGGTTCGTACCCGCAGGCCTGTTCAGGCCGGCCGCGGACAAGGCCATGCGGCTGTTGGCCGGGACCGACGCCCTCGTCATCGATCTGCGCGGAAACAGGGGAGGCGATCCGGCCGCGGTCGCCTATCTGGCAAGCTTCTTCTTCGACGCGAAGGAGCCGGTCCATCTCAACGATCTGCTGTGGCGCGAAGCCGGGACGGCTGAATACCGGCGTGAAGTGTTCCGGACGGAGGCGACGCCGCTCAGCTATCTCGACAAGCCCGTCGTCCTCCTGACGGGGCCGCGGACCTTTTCCGGAGGGGAGGAGTTCGCCTACGACATGCAGGCCCTGAAGCGTGCGACGCTGGTGGGCGAGAGTACGGGGGGCGGAGCCAATCCGGGCGACATGCAGCCTCTGCAGGCGGGTTTGGCCATCTTCCTGCCGACCGGTCGAGCGGAGAATCCGGTCACGCGCACGAGTTGGGAGGGGGCGGGCGTCCAGCCGGACCTTCCTTCGCCTCCGGCCGAGGCGTTCGCGTCGGCCTACCGGACCGCGCAACGGGCCGCGGGAAAGACCTCCCTGGCCGACACCCCGCTCTCCGGGCCCGATGATGTCCTCAGCGAACGCCTGCTCATGCTGCGCACGACGGCCCAACCCGGCAGCGAGGCGGCGATCAGGCGCAGTATTGCGGAATTCCAGGCCGGAACGCCCCGCTACGACCTGCTGAGCCCGTTTCTGGCCGAGAGGACGCGCGCCGATCTGCCTTACATCCACGCCGATATCGTCCAGTTCGGTGCGGTGGAAAGCGTCGACTTCATTGAGGTCGGGCCGATGGGTGACGACGTCTATGAGGTGAAGTTCGCCCGGGGCGTCTGGCTCTGGAGCATCCTGCTTGATGAAGACGGCACAATCGTCATGGCCGGCTTCCGTCCGAAGGGCCCCGCGTCCGGCGCCTGACCTCCCCGAGCCGCGTACGCCCAGCAAGCCCGGGACCGCGTCCGGCGAGGTTTTTCGGGAGCGTTGGTCAGATCGCCCCGCGCATGGGCGAGGTCAGGCGGCTTTGGGGCCGAACGGCCGCTGCGGGAAGCCGGGTCAGGCCGCCTCGGTCTCGACGGTCACCCGCGCGCCGGGGAGGTCTCCGGTCAGGGCCCGGTGCACCATTGACGCCAGGCCGGTCTGATTGATCGGCTTGGCCATGTGGGCGTTCATGCCGGCGGCCAGGCAGCGGGTCACATCCTCGGGCATGGCGTCGGCCGTCATGGCGACGATGGACAGGGCCTCCCCCGTGCCCGGCATGGCCCGGATGCGACGCGTGGCCTCCAGCCCGTCCATCTGCGGCATCCGCACATCCATCAGCACCAGATCGAAGGGCCGCCGCGCCACCGCGTCCAGGGCCTGCTGGCCATCGCAGACTTCCACGACGTCGCAGCCGAAGGCCTCCAGCATGATGCGGGCGACCTCGCGGTTGACCGAATGGTCATCGACGACCAGCACGCAGGGGGCGCGCCCGGAGTCCTCCCTGGCAGGGGCGGCGACGTCCTCCACCTGGCGGACATCCTCGACGGCGTCGGCGGCGCGTTCGAAGGGCAGATGCAGGATGAAGGTCGAGCCCTCGCCGAGCCGGCTTTCGACGTCGATACGCCCGCCCAGACGCCGGACGTGCCGCGCGGCCAACGCCAGGCCCAGACCGAGGCCCGCATGGTTGCGGCGGATCGAGGCGTCGCCCTGGGCGAAGGCTTCGAACAGGTCCGGCAAAACCGATGGCTCGATGCCACAGCCGGTGTCCGAAACGCGGATGCAGACGCCTTCGCCGGAGCGATCCAGCCGCACCGCGACCTCGCCTTGTTCGGTGAATTTGACCGCATTGGCGACCAGGGGATGCAGAGCCTGTCGCAGCGCCCGCCGGTCGGCGGTGAAACGGGCCTCGCGCGGCAGCCGGTCGTCGATGCCCAGCTTCAGGCCGCGCGCCTCCGCGGCGGCGAAGCTGGGCGTGACCGCCTCGCGCGCCACCGCGGCAAGGTCGAGGGGCTCGTTCGTCAGGGCGTCGTCGCCGCGCGCGAAGTCGAGGATGTCCTCGACCAGCATCAGCAGGCCGTCGCTGGAGTCGCGGATCTGGCGGACATGGTGCAGGGCCTCGGCGTCCAGACCTGTCCGGCCGGCCAGCAGGTCGGCGAAGCCCGCCACGCCGTTCAGGGGCGTGCGCATCTCGTGGCTCATCATGGCCAGGAAGCGCGAGCGCGCCGCGCCGGCGTCCTCGGCCAGTCTGCGGGCCTCCTGGGCGGCCAGGGTACGCGCTTTCAACCGCGTTTCCAGCCGGCGCCGTTCGGTCATCACCGTGCTGATCGGCAGCACCGTCAACACCATGGCCAGCATGAAGAAATTATAGATCCCGAGCCGCTGGATCGTGGCCGGGACAGCCTCCATGCCCGGCGTTGTGGACAGCCGGGTCAGTTGCACGGGTCCGTGTCCGGTCAGGGTCGCCACCCCGGATACCGTCGCCACCACGATCAAGGCTGCGGCCGTCCAGCTGGGCGACAGGCGCAGACCGATCAGCATCATTGGCAGGAGGGCCACGAACAGAAGCGGGGCCTGGTCCTGCCAGAATACGGCCGAGGTCACCGCGACGGTAAGAACGAACAGGCCGACAGCTTCCGGCCGTCGGGCCCGGGCCAGCCTCTGGAACCGATGATTGCGCGCGAACAGCAACAGGACCGGCGTCACAAGCATCAGGCCCAGCAACTCCACCATGAAGTAGGACTGCAGATAGAACAGCCACATGTTCAGCGGCGGATGGCGGATCACCCCCATCAGGCCGACGGCCATCAGGGTCACCAGGCCGACGGCGGGGGCGGCGGCCAGCAGCGCGAAATTGGCCAGGCGACGGGGTCGGCGCATGTCGAGGGCGGCCCCGCAGACCCTGCGGGCCAGCACGGCGGCGACGCCCGCCTGGACGAGGTTCATCAGGGCGTTGACCCACAGGAAGACGGCGTCGTCGCCCCGCAGGATGTTGCTGAACAGATTGATCGCGAAACAGGCCGTCAGCACGGCCACGGCGGGCCGGCGGTGCAACTGCAGCAGGGCCGCCACCAGGACGCCGTTCGACAGCCAGATCGCGACCGCGCCGAAGGTGGCCACGCTCCAGTGGCCGATCACTTGCGAAAGGGCGAACAGCAGCACATACGCCCAGGCTGGCGGGCCCGCGACACGGCCCCCTTCATGCCTGAATAAACGCCACCGACCCCGCACCCCGATTCCCCCGGCCAAACCCGATACGCAGAATATTAGGATGGATGGGTGAACAAATCGGGCGCCCCCGGACCTGTTTCCGCACCATCCTCTTCAGTAGCCTGTCGCTGACCGAAGCCATTTCTGATCAACCCCGATAGCCGGACGATCGCCGCGGGCGCCGCGTCCTGATCCGGCAGGTCGAGCGGTCCTCGGGAATCCCCGGAGATCCGCCTTGCGCCAAAGGGTCCGATGGCGGCCCGTTTCGCGCCAGAAGGGGTTGGCGCCGGCCCGTCAGCAGACAATGGGGAGCGCCAGGGATCGGGCGTCTCGCCAGCTCTGTCCCGAGCCGTCACCCGGGCTGCTTCGGAAGTCGCGCGACGATCGTCGCGAGGCCGCCCAGAAGGAGGCGCGACGTTTCGTTGGCGTCACAACCGGCGGCCAGGATCAGCCGCACGGCCCGGAGGTGAACCTCCACCGAGGGCCACTGCCAGCACGCCCCGGCGATCATCCGATCGCTGGTTTCGCACAGGCTGAAGGCGGCGGCGTAGAGAGGACCGGTGTCGAAGAATCCCGCCATATCGGCAAAGGCCGAGGCGAGCTCATAGACCTGGGCCTCGGCTCCCTCCTCGCGGGCCGCGCAGACGGCTTCGAGCCTGGCGAGAGTCGCAGCCAGCGATCGCATGCCGTCCTCACGATGGCTGTCCAGGCCGGCTTCCGCCTCCCGCACAGCCTCGGCCGTGGTGCGCCCTCCGGGCCTTGCCATCTTGTTCGCCAGGCTGCTTCTGGTGCCGGAATTTCGAACTGCAGTCACAGGGCCACCCGGCGCGGTTTAAACAGGCTGTCGATGTCCGACTGATCCATATTGGCCTCAAGGGCGACGCCGACATGGGTCGAGAGGTCGCCCTTGCGGCGGCCGGCGACGTTCAGGGGCGGCCCCATGTTCCGCACGCGGCGATCCGGACCGACATAGGTTTCGGACTGGATGAACTCGCGCTCGTCGGTCGACAGCCAGACAATTCGCTGGAGCAGGACGGTCGGGGTGAGCGGCTTCGTGACGATGAAACTGGCGCCGCAGTCGCGGCTCTTGCGCACTCCGGAAGCGGCGGCGTGCCCGGTCAGCATGATCACCGGGGTCTGCCGCGCGGGGGCAGGTGTTTCGCGGCGCAGCCAGCGGATGAAGTCGTAGCCGTCCATCTCGGGCATGGCGCAGTCGACGAGAACCAGATCCACCGGTCGCCGCCGGATCACCTCGGTGGCCTCGACCGCCGAGCTGCACCGGATCTGCTCCTTGACGCCAAATCCCTGGATGACCGAGCTCAGGATATCGAGAGCCTGAAGGTTGTCATCGATCAGAAGCACCGTGATGTGCTCGAGATTGACCCTGTCGGACTGGCGGGGGATGCGGGTCATCGGATCAGTCGAACAGAACGAGGTCGCCGGGCTGCGTGGCCACCTCCCGGTCAGGCGCGGCCGGCAGGGAAGCGGCGCGCAGGCGACCCGCCAGCGCCGACAACGGAATGACAGCCAGGGCGTTCTCGACCGCCACCCCGCCGGCAAGCGCTCCCGCCAGCGCGCGAAGGGAGTCCAGCGTCTGGTGAAGATCGTCGACCGCCTGCGCCTTGACCAGCACGTCCGAGCGGCGGTCGGCCGGGGTCTGCCGGGCATGATCCGCGACGAGCGACGACAGGCCGTCCACCGTCTCCATCATCGCGGCGAGTTCGGCCGACAGGCCGGAAAACAGGGCGCGGGTCTGCGAGGGGGTCATCAGAACAGCTCCACGGCGCCGGCGTCGGGGGCGATGACCGGGCGGACCGCCGGCGGCGGCGGGCTGTGGTCGGTGACGGGACGCTGGAGCGCCCGACCACTGACGGGCCAGTACTGCACGCGGCGTCCGCCGGTTCCCCTGAGGCTGCCGCCCGCCACGACGATCCCTTCGTCACGCAGGAAGCGCTCGGCGAAATCCGCGTTGGCGCCGCCGACGTCCTGAAGCGAGTCGAACATGCGCCCGCCGCCGAAAAGCTTGGCCTCGAGGCGGTCCCGGCGCGCGCCGCTCTTGAGGCAGTCGTTGATCAGAACTTCCATGGCGTAGGCGCCGTAGCGGCGGCCGGCGTCGGGACCGGAGCCCGACCCTTCCGGCAGCAGGAAGTGGTTCATCCCGCCGACCCCGGCGACGGGATCGCGCAGGCACATGGCGACACAGCTGCCCAGGATCGTGGTCAGCATGACGCCCGGATCGGTCGTTACGTAATGCTCGCCCTGCCCGACGTGGACACGAAGGGGGGCGGTCGCCTCTCGCAGGGCCGCCGTCATGTCAGGGGGCCGAAGACCGTTTCGACCTTCTCCTTCAGCTGGGCGACGGTGAACGGCTTGACCAGATAGTTGTTGACCCCGAACTGGACCGCGCGTGCGACCAGCTCCCGGTCGGCCCGGCCGGTCAGCATGATGAAGGCGGCGCCCGCGGTCGGCGGGTGGGCCCGGACCGCGCGCAGCAAGCCAAGGCCGTCCAGGTTCGGCATGTTGAAGTCGGAAATGATCAGGTGCGCCGGCTGGGTGATCATCTGGCGCAGGCCCGCCTCGCCGTCGCCGGCTTCGCGGAATTCGCGGAATCCGAGCTGCTGCATGCTGGTGCGGATGAGGGCGCGCATCGAGGCCTGATCGTCGACGATGAGGGTATGGATGGCGGCGGCGGCGGGCATGCGAACAAATCCTCAGACAGAAACAGTGGCGGCGTCGCGCGGCTGGTCGGCGCAGACATCCAGAATGGCGGCGGACAGGCGGCTCAGGGGCAGTTGGCGCTCGACGGCGCCGATCTCGAATGCGGCCCTGGGCATGCCGTAGACGACGCAGCTGGACTCATCCTGGCCCAGGGTGCGGCCGCCGCCCTGGCGTATTTCCAGCAGACCCTGCGCGCCATCGCGCCCCATGCCGGTGAGAATGACGCCCGCCATTGGCCGGCGCAGGCGCGTCACGGACCGGAACAGGACATCGACGGACGGACGGTGTCCGCTGACCGTGTCGGCCTTCACCAGCCGGCAGCGGGGCGTGGTCCCCGAAACTTCCAGGTGCGCCTCTCCGCCCGGCGCGATGTAGATGCGTCCCGGCTCCAGCAAGGCCCCGTCCGTGGCCTCCGTGACCGTCGCCGCCGACGCCTTGTCCAGCCGCGCCGCGAAGCTGCCGGTGAAGGTGGCCGGCATGTGCTGGGTCACGACCGTCGCGGGGCAGTCGGCCGGGAAGGAAGACAGGATCGTCAGCAAGGCCTCGACGCCGCCGGTGGAGGCGCCGATCGCCAGCACCAGATTCTTGTTCACGCGATAGTTCGCGTCCGGCCGCGGCGCCGGCGCGGTTCCGCCGGCCCTGACGCGTGAGCGGGCCGCCACCTTGACCTTGGCGGCCAGGTCCGCGAAGGCCTCCATGACGGTGATCCCGGCCGAGGGCTTGCCAACCGCGTCAATGGCGCCGAGTTCGAGCGCCGCCAGGGTGATGTCGGCCCCCGCCTGTGTCAGGGTCGAGACCATGACCACCGGCATCGGCCGGAGCCGCATGATCTTCTCGAGGAACTCAAGCCCGTTCATGTTCGGCATCTCGATGTCGAGCGTGATGACGTCGGGGTTGAGCCGCTTGATCGCCTCGCGGGCCTCCAGCGGATCGGCGGCCGAGCCGACCACCTCGATCTCCGGATCGCGGCGCAGGGCGGCCGTAATCAGGCCGCGCATGGTCGGGGAGTCGTCGACGACGAGTACGGTGACGGTCATGGCGCCAGCCTGTAGGCGGTCAGGCCGCTGGTCTGCAGCCGGGCGGCGGCCGGGCCGCTGACGCGCTCGGAATGGCCGATGTAGAGCGTGGCGCCCGGGGCCATCAGCGGGGTGAACCGGCTCCAGACCCGCTCCTGGGTGGCGTCGTCGAAATAGATGACGACGTTGCGGCAGAAGATGACATCGAACTTGCCGCGCATCGGCCAGTCGCCGATCAGGTTCAACTCCTTGAAGGACACCAGTCGCCGCAGCGTCGCATTGGCGCTCAACTGACCGCGTCCCTGGGTCGGAGCCTTGTCGAAATAGCGGTGACGCAAGATCGCGGGCGCCGCCTCCAGCGCCTCCTCGGAATAGACCCCCGCCGCACCCTCGGCGATCATGTTCGGATCGATGTCGGTGGCGAGAATGCGCACGTCCAGATCGGCCGCCTCCGGCAGCACGGACAGGACGGTCATGGCCATCGAATAGGGCTCCTGCCCGTTCGAGCAGGCGGCCGACCAGAGTCGCACCCGTCCGCCGGCCCGGGCGCGTTCGGCCAGCGCCGGCATGACTTCGTCGCGCAGATGATCGAAGTGGTGCGGCTCGCGATAGAAGCGGGTCACATTGGTGGTCAGGGCGGCCGTCATGGCCTGCCGCTCGTCGACGCCGTCGACGCCCTGGATCAAGGCGCAATAGTCCCTGAAGCTGCGGAGTCCGAGCAGGCGCAGCCGCTTGGCCAGCCGGGAGTAGACCAGCGCGGCCTTGCCCTCGTTGAGGGCGATGCCGGCATGGCTGTGCAGGATCTGGGCGATGTGGCGGAAATCCTCGGCGGTGAAGACGAACTCGCCTTCAACCAGCGCGGCCCGCCCGGCGACGGTGGTCATGCGGCCTCGGCTTCATTCTCGGGCACGATCCGGTCCAGTTCGATCAGGCTGATCATCCGTCCGTCGATGGCGAAAATGCCCTTGACGAAGGTCTTCACGTGATCGCTGGCGACGTCGGGCGTCGGCTGCACCTGTTCGTCGGTCAGCTGGATGATGTCGGACACCGCGTCGACCAGCAGGCCGACGGTGCGGCCGCCGATCCGGGCCACCATGATGACGTGGCGGGCGGTCGGCTCGGACGTGTTCAGTCCGAACCGGACGCCAAGGTCGATGATCGGCAGGACCGCCCCTCGAAGGTTGATGACCCCCTTCATATAGCCGGGCGCTCTCGGCAGCGGCGTCGCCGGGGTCCAGCCGCGGATTTCGCGCACCGCCATGATGTCGACGCAGAATTCCTGCTCGCCGATCCTGAAGGCGATCAGCTCCCGGGAGGTGGAGACGGCGGCGGCGGAAAAAGCATCTGACATGATCAGCTCGCGAGTTTGAGATCAGGGCGCCCCGACCGGCGGCGGGCGTTGGCTACGATGGCGTCGACGTCGAGGATGAGGGCGACCCGACCGTCGCCCAGGATGGTCGCGGCGGCGACGCCCTCGACCTGCTGGTAGTTGGTCTCGAGGCTTTTGATGACGACCTGGCGCTGGCCCTGAATCGCGTCGACAAACAGGGCCGCCCGCGCCCCGGCTTCGGTCTCGATGACGACCGCGACGCCGGACGACGGGTTCGTCGGCGCGGCGCGGAAGCCCATGACGTGCCCCACGTCGATGAGCGGAACGAACTCTTCGCGGAAGCGGATCACCGCGTCGTGCCCGCCCACGTGGTGGATGTCGGCGGCCCTGGGGGTCAGGCTTTCGACGATCGCGGTCAGCGGGGCGACCAGGGTCTGGCCGGCGGCGGTGACGACCATGCCGTCCAGCACGGCCAGGGTGAGCGGCAGGCTGAGGGTGAAGGTCGATCCCTTGCCAGGCGTCGAGGCGATCGTGATGCGGCCGCCCAGGGCCTGGATGGAGCGGCGCACCACGTCCATGCCCACGCCGCGACCCGAGATGTCGGAAACCGCATCGGCGGTCGAGAAGCCTGGCAGGAAGATCAGGTTGTCGATCTCTTCGTCGGTCAGGATGGCGTCGTCGGCGATCAGGCCCCGCGAAACGGCGATGCCCCGCACCCGGTCGCGGTTGATGCCGCGGCCGTCATCGCTGATCTCGATGACGATACGTCCGGACCGGTGCAGCGCCACCATCCGGACCGTGCCCTCGGCCGGCTTGCCGGCGGCGATCCGGTCGTCGGGACCTTCCAGGCCATGATCGATGGCGTTGCGCAGCATGTGGGTGATGGGTTCGGCCAGCCGCTCGACGACGGTCTTGTCGACCTCGGTGGCCTCGCCCTCGGTGACCAGCCGCACGCGCTTGCCGGTCATCTCGGCGACTTCACGAACCAGACGCGGCATCCGCTGGAACACGGACTTCACGGGCTGCGCACGGATGGCCATGACGCTGTCCTGGATTTCCCGCGTCAGCAGCTCCAGGTCCTCGAGGCCGACCGAGACGCCGGACGACCGGGCGAGGCCGCTTTCGACCACGCGCTGGGCCAGCATGGCCTGCTGGATGACCAGTTCGCCGACCACGTTGATCAGACGGTCGACCCGATCCAGATCGACCCGGATGGTGACCGCCGGGGCCGCCTGGTTGGCCGGCTGGGCCGCCGGGCTGACGGGAGTCGGGGCGGGAGAGGCGAGGGCGGCGGCCGGCGGCGGGATCACGACCGCTTCGGGCGGCGCGGCGGGCGTGTCGGCCATCGCCTTGGCCAACAGGGCCGCGATGTCGAAATCGTCGGCGGGCTCCGGCGCGGCGGCGCGGTCGGACGCCGGGACTGGCGTCACGCTCAGGTCGCAATCGGACTCGACGAAATCGAACACCTCGCGAATGGCGGCTTCGCCGGCCGCGGTCTCGATGTCGACCGTCCAGGTCAGGTAGCTCTCCTCGGCGGCCAGATCGGCGAGGCCGGGGAGCGCTGAATGGTCCAGTGCGACGGTGACGGACCCCAGCCGTGCGAGTTCACGCAGCAGCAGCCCGGTCTCGTTGGCGTTGGCGTACATCCGGGCGTGCGGGCGGAACACCACCCGCCAGACCGTGCCGGCGGCCTCGGACGGGGCGGCCGGCGCGTCCAGCGCGGACAGGTCGAAGGCCACGGGGCGGAAGCCGAATTCGTCTTCCTCGGCGATCGCGTCTGGCAGGACGGCCACGACGGGGCTCGCCTCTCCATGAGTGAGCACCTCAAGCTCGGCCACCAGCGCGGCGGACCGCGTTTCGTCGACGGCGGGGGCCTGGCCGCGCGCCGCCGCGATGTGGTCGGCCAGCAGGTCGGCCGCGCGCAACAGGGTCTTCACCGTGGCATCGTCGCACGGCTTCCGGCCCGAGCGGATTTCATCCAGCAGGGTCTCGAAGACATGGGCGAAACGGACCAGGTCATCCAGTCCGAACGCACCGGCCCCGCCCTTGACCGAGTGGACGGCGCGGAACACGGCGTTGACAGTCTCGTCGTCGGCCGCGCCGGTTTCGATCGCCAGCAGCCCGGCTTCGAGATCGCTCAGCAGCTCGTCACACTCCTGGAAGAAGGTGACCTTGATCGCCTCGAACGGATCGTCGGTCATGGTCAGGCCGCCACGCGCCGGACGGCGTCGACCAGCTTGACCGGGTCGAATGGCTTGACGATCCAGCCGGTCGCGCCGGCGTCGCGGGCCCGCTGCTTCTTGGCCGCGTCGCTTTCGGTGGTCAGCACCAGCACCGGCGTCGACCGGTGGTTGGGATCGGCGCGCATGCCCTCGATGAAGCCGAAGCCGTCGAGGCGGGGCATGTTGATGTCTGTGATGACGACGTCGGCGCCTTCGGCCGACAGGGTTTCCAGCCCGTCGATCCCGTCCACGGCCTGGATCACCCGATAGCCCGCCTCGACCAGGGCCAGCTGGAGCATGTCCCGCATTGTGCGTGAATCATCGATGGTCAGTACGGTCTTGGTCACGCGGGATCTCCCGGCTGTCCGGCCGCCATCGCGGGCGCTCCGAACGCGTTCCATTGGTCGGTGAAGGCTTTGGACGCCGGGTTGACGACCAGGCCATGGCCGTCCGCCGCCCAGGTCTGCCGCGCCGACAGGAGAACCTGGAGGCACAGCCCGCCCAGACGCTCGACGGCCGAACCGTCGAGCACAAGCGGCCGGCCGCGGGCGCCCAGCAACTGGACCCTGAGGGCCTCGGCCGACTGGATGTCCAGCACGGCGGGCAAGGCGATGAGCGTCGGCATCAGAACTCCTCCCAGCCGTCTTCGGCGGCCACGGGATCGAGCCTGCGGGCGGCGCCGCCGCGTCCGACCGTCTTCATGGCGGTGACGGTGCGGCTGGACGGACGCGGGGCCGGGCGCAGCGGCCGGACCTCCGCCACGCCGGTCTGGAAGCGCGCCACCGATCCGGCCAGCGTCTCGGCCTCCTGCGACAGCGAATGGCTGGCGGCGGTCGATTGCTCGACCATGGCCGCGTTCTGCTGGGTGACCTGGTCCATCTGGTTGACGGCGGTGTTGACCTGCTGAAGGCCGGTGGCCTGCTCCTGGGCCGAGGCGGCGATCTCCGACACCAGGCCGTCGATCTCGGCGACCCGGCTGACGATGCGCTGCAGCGCCTCGCCGGTCTGGCCCACCAGGCTGACGCCGGTGTTCACCTGGCTGGTCGAGGCCGAGATCAGCACCT